>Ga0209491_10000689_pt1 | contig 68075 bp, 73 predicted proteins | sample BON02_FD_187213 | JGI IMG/M metagenome (GOLD analysis project Ga0209491, IMG submission 187213) | Freshwater microbial communities from Lake Bonney liftoff mats and glacier meltwater in Antarctica - BON-02 (SPAdes) (version 2) | ecosystem: Environmental > Aquatic > Freshwater > Ice > Glacier... | reverse complement strand
GCACCTCGTTCACGCCGTTGATATGGCTCTGATCCAGTTGCAAAACCACCGTCTCACCGCGCTCCGACAGCCGCTCGATCACCTCCAGCGCATAAGGCTGGATCGTCGCATTGGCGTCGATCTTTTCGTTCTTCAACTGACGCTCAATATATTGATACCGGTCGTGCGCCGTGCCAATCTTGCGCGGCAAGGCGGCGGCCAACTCCATCATATTGGCGCTGCGCACCTCCAGCATCACGCCTGCAAGCATCACCAACCCCCCGCGCCGCGACTTGTGATACACCGGATGACGCGCCTCAAAATCTTTCTCTATCGCCGTGCTGACCACACTCGCCTTGAACATCTGACCCCCCACAATTTATGGAGAGCTTCTGAATCATACATGATTCCCCTAGGTCAAGAAAATATGACGGGTGTTAAGGCCAATCACCGATTGATCTGCTTGCCCCCGACGCCTTCGCTCGCTAGCGTCACTGACAGGTCCCCGCGGCATTTTCGTGGGAGGAAAAGAAAGTTTACGTGCAATGGCGGATTATTCTCCGCCGGACAGTCCGAATACGGCTGGCAAGAAAGAGGGCGACAAGTCCGGCAAGGTAGCCGATTTTCGCTACAAGCGTCCCTCGCAGCCGAAACAAATTGCCGCTGGCGGCATGGGCACTATTGCGCGCGGCAATGCCCCTTACCGCAAGCAGGCCTATGCCGCGCTGGATTTGGGTACCAACAATTGCCGCTTGTTGATCGCTCGCCCGTCCGGGGAAGACTTCACAGTTATTGACGCATTCAGCCGAGTCGTCCGACTAGGTGAAGGCTTGGCAAAATCCGGCAAGTTGAGTGATATCGCGATGGACCGCGCGCTGGGCGCGCTGCACGTTTGTGCTGATAAATTACGTCGCCGTAATGTTCATCTTGCCCGATCCGTCGCGACAGAGGCCTGCCGCCGCGCATCGAACGGGATGAAATTTATCGAACGGGTCCATGACGAAACCGGCATCGTTTTGGACATCATTACCGCCGAGGAAGAAGCGCGGTTGGCCGTTCTGGGTTGCCACATCCTGCTCGAAGGCGACGATGGCCCAGCGGTAATTTTCGACATTGGCGGCGGATCGACCGAATTGATCCTGATCGAACCAGGCGGCCCGGTACCGCGGATTCTGGACTGGCAAAGCGTCCCTTGGGGTGTCGTATCGCTGACCGATACAGTCGGCGCTGCCGAGGGTGATGCAGATCACCGGCTGGCGCGCTATACCGAGATGCGCCGGTTGGTCAGCGAGAGTTTTGCCGGTTTCGCCGAACGAATTTTTCCAGTTGGCGAGCAAGCCGAAACGATCCGCCTGCTGGGCACCAGCGGCACTGTCACAACACTGGCCAGCCTGCATCTGGAATTGCCGCAATATGACCGGCGTGCGGTGGACGGGCTGATTGTACCTTCCGCATCCATGCGTGAGATAAGCACGCGCTTGTCCGGCATGTCCCCCGAAGACCGCCGGATGCTGCCCTGCATCGGCAATGACCGGGCCGATCTGGTGGTGGCAGGCTGCGCAATTCTCGAAGCGATTTTGGATATCTGGCCTGCCGAACGGCTGGGCGTGGCCGACCGGGGCATCCGCGAAGGCATATTGCGCAGCCTAATGGCCGCCGATGTCGAAGGCGAGAAAAGCCGCGCAGCGGTGTTAGATTTACGGAGTAAACAAGCATGACCCGCATGGGCCGCGATACAGACAAGCGTTTGCGGACGGCGAAGGGCCGCAAAGCGTCGAGTGTCCGCTGGCTGGAACGCCAGCTGAACGATCCCTACGTCAAGCAGGCCAGGGAGGATGGATATCGCAGCCGTGCGGCCTATAAATTGATTGAGCTGGACGAGAAATTTAAACTGCTGAACGGCGCGAAACGCGTGGTCGATCTGGGAATTGCACCGGGCGGTTGGAGCCAGGTGGTCCGCAAGGTCTGCCCCAAGGCGGCGATTGTCGGGATTGATCTGCTGCCCACCGAACCGCTAGACGGGGTGATCATTTTCGAAATGGATTTCATGGCCAACGAAGCCCCCGCCGCGCTGGAGCAAGCGCTGGATGGGCCGCCCGATCTGATTCTGTCCGACATGGCCGCCAATACGGTGGGGCACAAACAGACCGACCATCTTCGAACAATGGGGCTGGTCGAGGCGGGCGCGTGGTTTGCGGTAGAGAACCTGTCACCCGGCGGTACATTTGTGGCCAAGGTGTTGGCGGGCGGAACTGACAAGGAATTGCTGGACCTGCTGAAAAAGCATTTCACCACCGTCAAACACGCCAAGCCGCCTGCCAGCCGCAAGGGATCGTCCGAATGGTATGTCGTGGCGCAGGGGTTCAAAGGGCCAAAATAGCTGCTCAATTGAAAAGGGCCCCGCAAACGCGAGGCCCTTTTCTAATTTCAAAGTTTTGATCCGATCAGGTCGCCGGAACCGGAGCGGCCATTGCACCGGCTGCTTCGGTGCCAAGTGTTTCAGTCGCTGGAACACCGCCGTCGAGCGGCGCTGCTTCGCCATCTACTGCCTCTGCGGCTGGCTCCTCCGGTACCGGGAAGGCCGGACCGCCGCCATTTGCGTGCATGTAGAGAATCATGTTTGCGCGGTCTTCCGGATTGCTCAAGCCGGCAAAACTCATCTTGGTACCATTGGCGAAAGCGCGCGGGCTTTTCAGCCAGGCATCCATCGCTTCGTAATCCCAAACGCCGCCATGGCCAGACAAGGCCGAACTATAGGCAAACCCGGGAGCGTGCTTGCCAATCCCGGTGCCGATCACAGCATAGAGATTTGGGCCAATACCATTGGCGCCGCCTTGATTGATTGTGTGACAGGCCGAGCATTTGGCGAAGTTCTTTTCGCCAGCAGCCGCATCGCCTGTTGCCAGCAGCGTTGCCAATGAAGGTCCAGCATCCCCGCCGCCGCCTTCTGCGGCGCCTTCGATGATGTAGCCGCCTTCTTCCGGAGATTCGGGATTGTCTGCGTGATACAGCCGCGAACCGATGGCGCTAAGCCCCAGCGCGATGATGCCGGCAAAGAGTACCCAGCCAGCAGTAGTGTTAAAACGGTCGTCCATACGTCAAGAATCCGGCGTTTTGCTATTGAATGGTTCGGCGTGGCTTTAGGCACCAGCGCACCATACTGCAAGTGCGGCATTTGCAATGCTTGATGCATTCTTTGACTGCAATGCGTGGTGCATTCTTTGACGCTGGCCGCGCGCGCTGCCTGGAAGTAGGTTTTCCGGCAAAGCGCCTTTTCACGATTGCCGCGCGCGGTTCAGGCGGTTAGGCGCTTAGAACGATGCAAAGTTTTCCCGCTCCCGCGCTCGCCATGGTTGAAAAGATGCAGGCCACTGCGGCTGCCGCTCCCTCACAGGCAATGGCCTTTCAGGGTTCGCCCGGTGCCAATTCGCACCGCGCCGCCAGCGAAGCTGCGCCCGAATGCTTGCCGCTGCCATGTTTCAGCTTTGAAGATGCACTGGACAGCGTGAAGGATGGCCGCGCAGCCAGCGCGATAATCCCGATTGAAAACAGCCAGAATGGCCGGGTCGCCGATATCCATTTCCTGCTGCCGGAAAGCGGGCTGGCGATTGTCGGTGAACATTTCATGCCAATCACCCATGCGCTGATGGCCCTGCCCCACCCGGATGGATCGCTTGGCCCGTTCGAGGTGGCCTACAGCCACCCACAAGCGCTCGGTCAGTCGCGCCATTTTTTGCGGGAACGCGGGATTATCCCCCTCAGCCATGCCGACACCGCCGGGGCGGCCGCCTATGTCGCGGAAAAGCGTGATCCAAACGTCGCGGCAATTGCTCCGGTGCTGGCGGCGAACCTCTATGGCCTCACGATCGTCGAGGACAAGGTCGAGGACGCCCATGACAATATGACCCGGTTCGTCATCCTTGCCCGCGATCCGCTGGATCCCGCGGATCTGGCCGGAGAAACGGCGATGACCACCTTTATCTTCGAAGTGAAGAACATTCCCGCCGCGCTGTATAAAGCGATGGGCGGCTTTGCGACCAACGGCGTAAACATGACCAAGCTGGAAAGTTATCAGAAGGGCGCCAGTTTTTCCGCAACCACTTTCTATGCTGATATTATCGGTGCGCCGGGCGATCCAGCGGTTGACCGGGCGCTGGAAGAATTGGCGTTTCATTGCAAGGAATTACGGGTGCTTGGCAGCTATCGCCAAGCCCGGCCCCGGGGATAGGCAGGACAATGACTTGCCCGCCGCCTTGCGCTCTGCCACCAACACATCCGTGACAGTCGTTTCTCGGGACATTGATGCAGGCGCCAATGATGCCGCCACCCAAGGCTGGGAAGCGGTCAGGTCCGATTCGTCGATCCAATATTCACCAATAGAGCCCCCGGAAAAGGCCGAGACACCTGGCTGGCTGCGCGATCTCGGTGAGTGGTTGTCCGAGCTATTTGCCCCGCTTGGGCGATTTATCGGAGAATCCTGGCCGGTGTTGCAATGGGTATTGTTGGCCATCGCCATCGCTGCCCTGTTGTACCTGCTCTATCAGTTGATCGCACCGATGATTGAAAAGTCCGGCGCTGAAACCGCCGAAGACGACGACGCATGGGCGCCGCGCCGCGAGGAAGCGCTGGCATTGCTCGAAGATGCCGACCGTTTGGCAGCGGAAGGACGATTTGACGAAGCAACGCATATGCTGCTGCAGCGCAGTGTCAGCCAGATAGCCAACGCCCGGCCCAAATGGGTTGAGCCTTCCTCTACCGCGCGCGAAATTGCCGCTCTGCCTGCCTTGCCAGACGCCGCCCGCACTGCCTTTTCAGTTATTTCCACCCGGGTGGAGCTTAGCCTGTTTGCTCTGCGCAGCCTTGGCGCGGACGATTGGCAGGCCGCCCGTGATGCCTATGCCGAATTTGCGCTGGCCAATTTGAACGCCCACGCAAATAGCGACGCGGCGTGAGCGGCAAGGTGGCCCCGACCTTTAACCCCAAGGTGATGCTGGCGCTGGTGCTGCTTGGCGCAGCGGCATTTTTCGCGACGCTGTATTTCATTGGCACCGACCAAACCGGCAGCAAGAATAATGGCGGCAGCCATGCTGCGGCCAAAGGGTTGAACGGCTATGCCGCGATTGCCGAAATGCTGGAGGATAATGATTACGATGTCAGCCTGTCGCGCAGTCCATCTGCACTGAACGACCATTCACTGCTGATCCTGACCCCTCCCGCGTTCATGGATGCAGAGGAGCTGGAAAAGGTCATTGAAGAACGGCGTTATCTTGGCCCCACCCTCGTCATCCTGCCGAAGTGGTCTGTGTCCCGCGTGCCGGATGAATGGGATGTCGAATCAAAGACTGGCTGGGTGATTTTGAACGGGTCGTCCGAACCCCTTTGGCTGAATGATCTGAAGGGTGATCTGGCTATCGAAGGCAGCGTCAATGAACTGGCCAGGGAAGGCGCCGACTGGCGTGGGCTCGGTCTGAGCGGGAACCTACCGGATCGCACCAAGAGCCTGTCGGTTACCGGTGACAAAATTGTCCCGCTGGTCAAAGATTCGGACGGAGAAACGCTGGCGGGATATGTCGATGATGGCGGCTATTATCCCGATCTGGCGCAGGCCGCCGGTCGGCCAGTTGTTGGCACGGACGAAGATTATGACCAATGGGACGTGGTCATCGTGGCCGAGCCTGACCTGTTCAACAATTACGGTATGGCCGATCCAAAGCGCGCAGCATTGGCACGGAAAATTGTCGATATATCTATGGAGGGCCGCGATCTGCCAGTGGTCTTCGACCTCACTCAAAGTGGGCTGTCTGGCACTCAAAACCTACTGACCCTGGCGCTGAAGCCGCCATTTCTTGCTGCCACTTTATGCCTGATGATTGCGATGTTGGTGGTTGGCTGGCGTGCATTCCGCCGGTTCGGCCCACCAGCGGCCGAAGGGCGCGCGATCGCGTTCGGCAAACGGCAGTTGGTCACGAACAGTGCCAGCTTGATCCAGCGGACCAAGCGACTGCACCTGTTGTCGGGCCCTTATGCCGACATGATGCGCGGCCGGATTGCTGCCGCACTTGGCCTGCGCCGGGCGGATGATGCGCAGGTCGATGCGGCTATGAACCGCCGCCTGCCCGACTGTCCGACATTCAGCCATAGCTTGAACCAGCTGCGCGCCGCGCGCACCACACCTGAACTCTTGCGCGCCGCGGGCGTGCTTCGATCCCTCGAAAGGAAGCTTTCTCGATGAGTATGACACTGGATGACGTCCGCAGCCTCGCCGCAGAAATTCGCGGTGAAGTGGCCAAGGCCATTGTCGGCCAGGAACAGACGGTCGATCATTTGCTGGTTGCGCTGTTTGCTCAGGGCCATGTCTTGCTCGAAGGTCCTCCGGGCACTGCCAAGACCTTTCTGGCGCAGAGTTTTGCCGCCGCATTGGGCCTCGATTTCGGGCGTATCCAGTTCACGCCAGACTTGCTGCCGGGTGATATTCTTGGCTCGAACCTGTTCAACTTTCAGACCAGCCAGTTCACCCTGACGCGCGGGCCGATCTTTTGTGACCTGCTGCTGGCCGATGAAATCAACCGGACCCCGCCAAAGACGCAGGCCGCCCTGCTCGAAGCGATGCAGGAACGGCGCGTCACGCTGGACGGTGAAACCCATGCTCTGGCTGATCAGTTCATGGTCGTTGCCACCCAGAACCCGATCGAGAATCAAGGCGTCTATCCTCTGCCCGAAGCGCAATTGGACCGGTTCCTGTTCAAATTGCTGGTCAGCTATCCCAGCGAGGAAGAAGAGGCCGCCATCGTGACCCGCTATGGCGACCGCCGGGGGCCGCACAATGCGGCTGATCTGGGCGTTACGGCAGTGGCAGATGGCACCAAACTGGCGGCGGCCAGCGCGGCTGTCGGCGGGGTGACCATGGCCAAGGAGGTAACCGATTATGTCGTCCGGCTGATCCGCGCCACCCGGATTAATGGCGAATTGTCGATCGGCGCGAGCCCGCGCGCCGCCGTGGTGCTGGCCAATGCCGCCCGTGCCCGTGCCGCGTTGGAGGGGCGCGATTATGCGATCCCCGATGATGTGAAGGCACTGGCCACGTCGGTATTACGCCACCGCCTGACCCTCAGCCCCGCTGCGGAAATAGACGGCCGGGACATGGAAGCTCTGGTGGCCGAAATGGTCGAAACCACAGAAGCACCGCGATAGAGCTGACTGCTTGAATTTCCCCATCCTCCCCACCGCCCGCGCGGCTTGGCTGACCGCCTTGGCAGCGCCGCTGGCGATTGTGATCGCGGCGGCTGCGCCGGGGGCATGGATCGTCGCGCCCGCAGCGGGCGTTGCCCTGTTGGTGCTGGTGCTGCTGGACGGATTAATCGCCGGGCGATTGGTAGAATGGAAATTGCAGTCCCCCGGGGATGTCGAAGTAGGCAAACCGTTTGCAGTAACTGTGTTGGCGGAGTTCGCAGGACGCGCCGGCCGATCCTCGCCAGAAGTCGCCTTGGCTTTCGAAGCAAGGCTCAACTCTGCTGGCACCACTACTTTCCTGCTCGACTACGATCCTGAAACAGCCAGCTGGCAAGGGGCCGCATCACTCACCCCCAACCGCCGGGGAACGGCCGAAATCACCAAACTGTGGCTTCGCTGGGCTGGCCCGCTGGGGCTCGGCGCGCGGCAGGTTAGCCGCCAGGTGGAGGAGACCATCCGCATCTGGCCCGATCTCGCTCCGGTGCGCTCGCCGGAATTGCAGAATTATTTGCGTGATGCCCAATTCGGACTGATCGCCCGGCGGATTCGCGGCGAAGGCACTCAGTTTGAAGCGCTGAGCGAATATGAGCCCGGCATGGATCGCCGCCGGATCGACTGGAAAGCCAGCGCCCGCCACACCCGGCTTTATGCCCGCGAAAACGAAAGCGAGCGCAACAATCAGATCGTATTTGCGTTCGATTGCGGACAGGCAATGTGCGAGCCGGTGGACGGTCTGCCCCGGATCGACCGGGCGGTAACCGCCGCGCTGACCGCATCCTATGTTGCGCTGAAAGGCGGCGACCGGGTGGCGCTGTTCGGTTTCGCCCAGAGGCCCGAAGTCATCACCCCATTTGTGTCCGAAAGCCGCGCCTTTGCCCAATTGCAAAGCGCCGCAGCCAGTATCGATTACCACGCCGAAGAACCCAATTTCACCTTTGCTCTGGCAACGCTGACCGGGCGGCTGAAGCGGCGTTCCCTGATCATCCTGTTTTCCGACTTTACCGATCCCACCGCTGCAGAATTGATGATTGAAAGCGTTGGCCGGTTGGTCAAAAAACATCTGGTGCTGTTCGTGACTATCGAAGATTCCGAAATTGCGTCACTGACCGATGCAGAGCCCACAAACCTGCGCAATATGGCGATGGCGGTGAGCGCGGACATGCTGGCGCGGCAACGCACGCTGGTGCTCGAACGGCTGCGGCAAATGGGCGTCGATATTATCGAGGCACCGTGGGACCGCATCGGTTACCGGCTGATCGACAGCTATCTGAATATCAAACGTTCGGGGGCAATCGGATGAAGGCCCCGGCAATCAGGAATTGGTTCAGCAAGCAGGAAATCGATGCCTCGTCCGCGATGGGTGGGCCAGATATCGAAGCGGCAGCGCTCAGGTCTGACCGGTTCAGACTGGAACGGGAAGGCGACTGGAAGCGGCTGGAGGGGATCCTGAAGCGGATGGAAGGCGGGCGGCTGCGCGGATTGCCCGATGCAGACGTCTTGGCTCTGCCAGTATTGTACCGCACGGCAGCATCCAGTCTAGCGGTTGCGCGCGAAACCTCGCTCGACAATGACACGCTGGCCTATCTGGAATCCCTGGTGCAGCGCGCGTGGTTCCAAGTTTACGGTCCGCGGCAGGGTTTCTTCGGCTGGCTGCGCGGCTTCCTCGGCGGCGGCCTGAGCCGGTCTGTACGCGGCATCTGGCTGGATATCTGCATCGCGCTGGCGGCGATGATCGCAGGCACAATCTCCGGCTGGCTGCTCGTTTCGCGCGATCAGGAATGGTATTACCGGCTGGTCCCGACACAATTTATGGACACCCGCGTTCCCGGCGCGACGCGAGAGGTTTTGCTCGAAACACTGGCGGTCGAGAATAAGACAGCGGGACTGAGCACGTTTGCCGCGTCTTTGTTCAGCAATAATGCGGGCGTTTCCATTCTGGCCTTTGCCCTTGGCTTTGCATTTGGCGTGCCGTCGCTGATGCTGCTGGTGCATAATATGGCCGTGCTGGGCGCGATGTGGTGGCTGTTTTCTGACGCCGGATTGAGCTGGGAATTCGCCGCATGGCTCAGCGTGCATGGCACCACAGAAATCTTCGGAATTCTGCTGGCCGGGGCAGCGGGCATCCACATCGGACGGTCGATGGCGTTTCCCGGTCACCGGTCAATCATGGCCGCAGCGGCGCAAAGCGGGCGGCGCGCCGCACAAGTGATGGTCGGCGTGGTATTCATGATGATTATCGCGGCGTTTCTTGAGGCATTCCCGCGCCAACTGGTCGGCACGGCGGAGCGGTTCGTGATTGGTATGACAATGCTCGCCCTGTGGCTCGGCTATTTCTTCGCTTTCGGTCGCCGCCCAGCGGATGATCCGACATGAGCCGCGCTGGCACTTCACCCTATCAGGTCGCTAACGAAAAACGCCGCCGGACTGTTGTGACGCCAGAAGGCATTGCCTTGCCATTCGTGGTCGGCGCGCGGTCGGCACGTGCCGGGGCGCTAATCATGGACTTCATGATCATTTCGGTGACTATGGTGGTCGTGACCTTGTCCCTTATGTGGATGTTTGGTGGGTTGTTGGAGGGCTCCGATTCGCTGGGCGGGGCAGGAGAGTTTCTGATCATCTTCTACATCCTGTTTATTTTCTTGGCGCGCTATGGCTATTTTCTGGCGTTTGAGATGGGGCCGCGCGGGGCAACGCCGGGCAAACGCATGGTCGGGATCAGGGTGGCAGCACGCGACGGCGGCCGGCTGACCGCAGAAGCGGTGATTGCCCGTAATCTACTCCGCGATATCGAGATTTTTCTGCCGTTAGTGTTTCTGTTCACCGCGCCCAGCGGCGAAGGCGGACCCGCATCAATCGCCGCATTGCTGTGGTTTTTGGTGTTTATGCTGTTCGCATTTTTCAACCGCGATGCCATGCGTGCGGGCGATCTGGTGGCCGGGACCTGGGTGGTGGAAGCACCGCGCAAAACCCTCGCCGCCGCACTTTCCTCAGCAGGTGCGGCCAGCAATGGTTCCAGCGACGTAACCGGCGCGGAGTATAAGTTCGGCGACGATGAATTAGCGGTCTACGGCGAATATGAATTGCAGACGCTGGAACGCGTGCTGCGTGACGGAAAGCCCGAAGCGATCAATGCGGTGGCTGAAACGATTTGCCGCAAAATTGGCTGGAACCCCGGCGCAGGTGATGAACGGGCATTCCTGGAATCCTTCTACGGCCAATTGCGTGCAAGGCTGGAAGTCGGCATGCGGTTCGGCAAGCGCAAAGCGAACAAGTTTTCCTGAGCGGTGCCATGCCGGAGATAGTTTGGGCAGGAGTTAGTTATGGGCAGTCAATTTCGGATCACCCAAGATGATCTGACCGGTGCGGCGATCACCGAATTTCTGTCTTTCCATCTGCAAGAAATGCATCGCTGGTCTCCAGCCTGTAAAGTTCATGCAATGCCGGTTGAACGGCTAAGGCAGCCGGACGTAACATTCTATTCTGCTTGGGCCCGTTCTGAACAAGGTCATGACCAGCTTGCCGCCTGCGGGGCGCTCAAGGAAATCGATCCGCAGCGGGGCGAATTGAAATCGATGCGCGCCGCCCATGAATTTCGCGGGCAAGGCGCAGGGCAAGCCATTCTTGTCTATCTGATCGAACAAGCCCAAGGTCGCGGATATCAATGGCTGGGGCTGGAAACCGGCAATGCCGAACCGTTCATACCGGCGCGTAAACTGTATGAAAAATTTGGCTTTCGGGAATGCCCGCCCTTCGGCGACTATGTGTCGGACGATTTCAGCCTGTGTATGGAGATGCAGCTATGAAGCTTGATCGCAGAGCCTTGCTGGTTGGCGGCGCGGCCAGCGGGATCGCCGCTTGCGTTCCGCTCGACATCAGCCCCCCGGGACGTTTGGTAGCCAAATTACGGATAATTGAGGCGGCTGCGGGCGGGACGCTGGGGGTCTCGATCCGGAATGTCGCCACTGGTCAGACGCTGAATTACAAGTCAGACCAATTGTTCGGCCACTGTTCGTCGTTCAAATTGTCATTGGCAGCATTGGTTCTGCGGCTGGACCAGCTGGGTGAAATCGAAGCGTCCGAGCGCATTCGCTGGACCAAGGACGATTTGATGTCCTACTCGCCCTTCACCACTGAGCGGCTGGACGATGGCGCGACCTTGCTGGAACTGGCCGAGGCCGCCCAAACATATAGCGACAATGCCGCAGCAAATATTCTTCTCAAGAAGCTGGGCGGACCGGAGCGATTGACGCAGTTCTGGCGCAGCCTTGGCGATCAGACCAGCCGGCTTGACCGGACCGAACCTTCGCTGCACATAGCTCCGCCCGGTGAAGTTCGCGATACCACCAGCCCCGCAGCGATGGCGCTGACGGTGCAGAACATCCTGTTCGGCGATACCCTCTCGCCCGATTATCGCACAGTATTACGCCAATGGATGGCTGATACAGCCACCGGTGCGAAACGGGTGCGCGCCGGACTGCCTGACGATTGGACCTCCGGTGACAAGACCGGAACCTCGCTATGGCCGGGCATCGGCAGCCTGTATGTCGATATCGGTTTTGCCATTCCGCCGGGCGGCCCGCCGATGACCTTCGCAGCCTATTATCGCGCGAAGGGCTCGCATTCCGGAATGGACCCAGCGGCAGAGAATGTCTTGCGGCAGGTTGGCAAGGTGCTGGCGGAATTTAGGCCCTTGGGCCAAATCACCTAAGATCAGTCTTTGAAAATGGCGACTTCATTGATGCCGCCGCTGCTGGCCCGGCCCCGGTACATGCCGTCCGTGTTAAAGGAAAATACCGCTTCGCCCGTTGGCGTGACCACAATTACGCCGCCATCACCCCCCAGCTCTTTCACCTCGGCCAGAACTGCATCGGCTGCTACTTGCGGTGCCTCCCCGCCAATGCGCATCTGTGCGCAGATTTCATGGGCGACTCCTGCGCGGATGAAATATTCACCTGCACCCGTGGCTGAAACGGCGCAAATCCGGTCATCGGCATAGGTCCCCGCTCCGATCATCGGCGCATCACCGATCCGTCCCCACCGTTTGCCGGTTAATCCACCGGTGGAAGTTCCCGCGGCCAAATGGCCCTGACTGTCCAGCGCGACCGCACCGACCGTCCCGAATTTGTGATCGACATCCAAAGCCGACAGCTTTTCCGCCTTTAACCGTTCCAACGCATCGCGGCGGGACTGGGTGGCGAACCATTCAGGCGGCATCGTTTCGAGGTTCTTATCCGCGGCGAATTGCTCAGCGCCAACGCCGCTCAGAAATACATGCCGGCCATCTACCCTGACCGCATCAGCGAGCAGGATCGGGTGGCGCACGCTGGTAATTCCAGTGACCGCACCGGCTGACCGGTCCCGTCCGTCCATAACGGCCGCGTCCATTTCATTGGTACCTTCCCAGGTGAATACCGCCCCGCGCCCGGCGTTGAATTTCGGGTCATCCTCCATCAGCACGATAGCGGCCTGCACAGCCTCCATCGCGCTGCCGCCATCGCGGAGCACTGCGGCACCTGCATCCAGGGCCGCTTGCAGCGCAGCCTTGTATTCCGCCTGCTGCTCCTGCGTCATTTTGTCCCGGTCCATTGTGCCTGCACCGCCATGGATCGCCAGGCTCCATCCCGGCGTGTCATCGGTGCTGTCATGACTTAGTGCAGGGGCGGCAAACAGAATGCTGGCGATCAGGGCGATGCGGGTGATGATAATCATGGCGCTATGGCTAGCACACAAATAAGAGTTGCCAATCCATCATTGTTGCCTGAGCCTTATTCCAATTGACCCCCTTCGGAACTCAGTAAAGATGTGCTATAATCTGAAAATCAATAACAAAACGGGGAAGAATAGCGATGCGAATAGGTAATTATCAATTCGATCAGGCTATGGCGATGCAGTTACTGTAGGCCGTAGTCATCCTGATCGCCACATGGTTGTTAGCCAAAGTCGCCAAATGGGCATTTGCCAAGCTGGTCGACAAGGTAACCTTTTTCCAGCGCGCGACCAGCAGCGGGGGAAGCTTGGGCGAATCGCTCGGCAGCATCGTCAGCCTGCTCGTGTGGCTGTTCGGTCTGCTGACTATTCTGCAAGTCTTCAATCTGCCCGGCGTGATGGCGCCAATCCAGACCTTGCTGAACTCGATCATGGGCTTTGCCGATAATATCCTCGGCGCAGGCTTGCTGTTCTTCATCGGAATGATGATCGCACGGATCGTGCGCGATATCGTGACCACTTCGCTCCAAACTGTCGATTTCGACAAATGGGCCAATCGCGGCGGCGTCGAAACCGCCACGGGTAACAGCGCGATCAGCTCGACCATCGGCACTATCCTTTACGCGATCATCGTGATTTTCATCTCGATCCTCGCTTTGGATACGCTCGGCCTCGAAAGCGTCTCGGCCCCGGCCAGCGCAATGTTGCAAATGGTGTTCAATGCCATTCCCAATGTCATTGGTGCCGCTTTGCTGCTCGGCCTTGGTTATCTGATCAGCAAATTTGTTGGTACGATTCTGGGCGAAGTGTTGACTGGTCTTGGTGTTGACCGTGCAATTGGTGCAACCGAATTGCTGCCTGAAGGTACAACCGCAACGGGGATCATTTCCCGCGTGGTGCAAGTGGCCATCATGATCACTGCGGCAATCATGGCCACCCGCCTGCTCGGCTTTCCCGAGATCACGGCGATCCTTGATGAAGTGCTCGCACTCGGCGGCCGCGTTGTCTTTGGCGCAGTGGTGATCGGGGTTGGTTTCCTAATCGCTAATCTGCTGTCCAAGGTGGTCAGCGGAACCAGCGACGGGACGATGGCCGGCAATATCGTGAAATGGGCAACCATCGTGTTGTTCACCTTCATGGGCCTGCAATATACCGGCGTTGGTGAAATCATCACCGAAACTGCCTTCACCGCGATTGTGGTGGGTATGTCGGTTGCTGGCGCTCTGGCCTTTGGCCTTGGTGGCCGCGAATGGGCCGCGCGCAAGCTGGAACAGCTGGACGGCGGAACTGCTAAGAAGAAGTAAGCAGGAACGCTGCCGGGCTTCAAACCGGCGAGCATAGATAGTAGGGGCGCAGGATCATGATTCTGCGCCCCTCTACTTTGGACGATGTCCCCGCCCTCGCCGCCCTTGGCCGGACAAGCTTTTGTGCCGCGTTCGAAGATCTTTACCGGCCGGAAGATTTACAAACGTTTCTTGAGCAAGCCTACTGCGAAGAAGCGGTCGGAATCGAAATCGCCGCGCCGGAATATATTCACCGGCTGGCGGAAGACGCGAGCGGATTGGTCGGATTTTGCAAGATGCGCGACCCCAGCGGCTATGCCGAATATTCCGATGCAAAAAACCCGATTGCCCTTGGCCAACTCTATACCGCGCCGGAAATGACCGGATCGGGAATCGGCGGGGCATTGATGGATTGGGCTCTAGCCGAAGCGCGCGAGCGCGGTGCCGACGCTATCCAACTGTCAGTCTATAGCGAGAATTTCGGCGCCCAGCGTTTCTACCAGCGGTATGGTTTCACCAAGATCGCCGATATCGGGTTTTGGGTCGGCAAGCAGCGCGACGCAGAGTTCCTCTACGAGCTGCGCCTGACTTAGTTCAGGCCTGCAATCAGTCCATTGCCAAGCCAGCGCCCAAGCATTGCGCCAGCCTGCATCACGGCATCCTCGTCACCGATTTGTCCGGCCAGACTTTCGACCATTTCGCCATAGCTTACGCCGCGCATCATCTCGCCCAGCGCATGTCCCTCGGCGTCGCCGACTGGCATGAAGGTCGGGCGCAAATCCTCGCGCCAAACGATCATCGGCCTTGGCGCTGGCATTAAATAGCCCGGCGCTTCAAACTCGTCTGCGGCCAAAGCATTCCGCAGCGCGCCCACATCATGGGCGAGAACCCGTAGATGAAGCGAGGGCAGAAAACTCAGCCTGAGCCCGGCCCAGTCTTCCTCGGCAAAACCCGCACTGGCAGCGGCAAATCCGGCGGCATCGAGCGGGGCGATATCAGCAGCCACGAACGCCCGGTGCATCGCCCATTCTAGCCATGCCAGCTCCGCCACTTCGGGATCATTGGCGAAAAGCTCCTCCAGAACTTCCACAAAACCTTCGGCCACATGGTCCAGTGTCCAGCTGTTTGGCGGGGTCTTGATCACATGGTGGGCGGCGGCAGCGCGAAAGGCATCCTCGCCCACCCAGCGGGCAGTGCGTTCATATGTATCGCGCAAGGCATCGACCAGCCGCGCACGGTAGGCATTGCGGTAAATATTGAGGCCTGCCGCGTGGCGCGGCGTCCATCCGGCGGGCAATGGCCGATCATCTTCCAGCAATTGTGCCATGAAATCAGCTTGCCGGGCTGCGAGCGTGCTCATGCCGTCACCGTTGCTGGCGAGCCAGAGAGAGCGGAGCCGGCGATTTCCCGCGCATGGTCCAACTCGGCCAGCAATTCTGGCAGCGGCGGGATTGCATCGTCACGCTCGATCATGGTCGCGACCGGCCCCAGCATGGCGCAGGCCTTGGCATAAAGCGCCCAGACGTTATCGCACACCGCGCGGTCATGTGTGTCGATCAATATGTTATCCGGTTGCTGTCCAGGAGTGTGGCCCGCGAGGTGGATTTGGCGCACGCGGTCTGCCGGAATGCCGGCCAAAAACTCATCGGCGGAAAATCCATGGTTCTGCGCGCTGACGTAGATATTGTTCACATCCAGCAGCAGATAGCAGCCGGTGCGGTGGGTCATTTCACTCAGGAATTCCCATTCGGCCATCTCGTCATCGAGAAAGATGAGATAGCTCGACGGATTTTCGAACAACATTGCGCGGCCCAGCACATTCTGCGCGTGGTCGATATTGCCGCACACCACTTCCAGCGCTTCCGCCGTATAGGGTAATGGAAGCAGATCATGGCTGTTATGGGCGCTGGTCCTGGTCCAGCAAAGGTGGTCGGATATCCATAGCGGTTCGACCCGCTCGGCCAGCTGTTTCAGGCGGGCAAGATAGTCATTATCGAGACCATTGGCAGATCCGATCGACATCGACACGCCGTGCATGATCACTGGCAGTTTCGCCCGCACTTGGTCCAGCGTGGCAAGCGGGCGCCCGCCATCGACCATGTAGTTTTCGGAAATAATCTCGGCGAAGTCCACCGGCACGTCACCGCTCAGGAAATCCTGATAGTGGTCGCGCCGCAGGCCTAACCCGAAACCGGAAAATGGATCAATGGCGGACATCATATTCGCTCTTGGTTATGAAAACTGCGGCCCGGTGGGCGGGGGGGGTAGGCGCACCGAGCCGCAGAATAACACGCTTGAATTGGGGTTCAGCGCGCTATTAGCCAAGATCACCGATTGTGCCGCCCTTGGTCAGGCATTCGCCAGCCTTCATTGCTTTGAAGCCGTGGCCCTTGCAGGCATTCTGGCCCTTGCAAGCGTTTTCGGTGGTCGCGCAATCGGCATTACCCTTGCACGCATGGACACCATAGCAGTGGACCGCATCTTCGCTGTTTAGCGCGCGGCCTGCACTGCCCGCTGGGGCATCGGCGGCAAACGCGGCAGCGGATGACAGCACCAATGCAGCAGCAGCGGAAGCGAGTGTGGCTGTTTTGCGAGTGATAAGCATGACAACTCTCCTGAGAATGGACCGATTGATTGGGTCCGGGATTGATCGGGTCCGGGGTGGACATGAAGCAATTCGCTGCGGCCTGCGGGAAGGTTACAGCCAGAAATACTTTTTATATTTGTAACCAACCGGGCCGCTGCCTCGAACCCCCCAACAGTCCCGGCCAACGCCGGGTACCGCACTTCGCAGTATTGGCGATGTGCCCCAAAATTTCAAAGCTGGAGAAAACCTATGAACAAGACTTCTGTAGCCCGCTTCGCCGGAATCGCGCTTGCCGCCGGGATCACTGCTGGCCTGGCCACCACTCCTGTTGCTGCACAAAGCGGCGCGAAGGAAAAATGCTATGGCGTGGCCAAGGCAGGCAAGAACGATTGCGCCGCCGGGCCGGGCACCAGTTGTGCCGGAACCTCAACTACCGATTATCAGGGCAACGCCTGGAAGCTTGTTGCCAAGGATAGCTGCACCAAGATCGAAACGCCCAAGGGCAAGGGCTCGCTGAAGCCAATCAAGCGCTAGGCCGCCAACGCCTGCAGGGAGAATGATGATGCAACGCCTGATTTCGATCTATGATCGGCTGGTCCGAATTGCCTGTGGACCGTTGTTTGAAGGAATGGCGTTGCTCGTCACCCGGTTAGCCCTCGCCGGAATTTTCTGGCGATCGGGTCGCACGAAGGTGGAAGAAGGCACATGGCTTCAGTTAAGCGACGTACAGTTGTTTCTGTTCGAAAGTGACTTTTCGGGCGTGCCAATTCCACCTTCGATTGCCGCGCCAATGGCGCTTTACGCTGAAACCCTGTTTCCGATCCTATTGGCGCTAGGTCTGGCGACGAGGTTTTCCGCCATTTCGCTGTTGATCATGACATTGGTGATCCAGTTCTTTGTGTTCCCCGACGCATGGTGGAGCGTCCACATTCTTTGGGCCGCAATGGCCGCAATTTTGATCTCTCGCGGGCCTGGGCTCTTTTCACTTGATTTAATTATCGGCAAACTGCGCAGCAGATGATCGCTGACGAAAGCACCATGGCCCATTTGATGGCCTTGTCCCAAAAAGGGGACAAGAACGCCTATACGGTGCTGCTCAGCGAAGCGTCCAGCTGGCTGCAGCGGTATTTCCGGCGCAAAGTGCCCGATGCACAACTGGACGATCTGGTGCAGGAAGTTCTGCTGGCGATCCATAAAAAGCGGGCTAGTTATGACGCCGCGCGCCCGTTTCTGCCGTGGATGGCCGCCATCGCGCGATATCGCTGGATCGACCATTTGCGCAAGGTTTACCGTAGCCAGGAAGATACGCTGGAAGATAATGACGCGTTTGAAGATAGCGACGAGGAAGCAGTGCTGGCCCGGATCAGCCTCGACCGGTTGTTCGTCCACCTGTCCGACAAGCAGGCGGAAGTGATCGAACTGGTCAAGATCGAGGGTCATTCGATCCGCGACGCTGCCCGCGCCTGCGGACAGACAGAATCTTCCGTTAAAGTAAACATTCATCGCGGGTTGAAGAAACTGTCCGCGCTTATCGAAAAGGCTGAGTAAAATGAACCGGATCAATCAGGATCTGATCGAGCAGATGGCGAGCGAATTGCAGCCTGTCCGCCCGCTGAAGATGCGGGATGGATTGCTGCTGGTGGCGTTGGCCGCATTGGCTAGCGTGCTGCTGGTGGACGTGTTCGTGGGATTATGGGCCGGCGTTTTGCAAGGCCAAGCCTCAGCCTTTTTCATGATCACCAACGGATTGCTGCTGGTGCTGGGTATCGCAAGCGCGACCAGTGTTGTGACCATGGCCTCTCCCCGGGTCGGCAATCGCCACGATGTGCCGAAATGGACCATGGCGATGGCGGGCGTATTGCCAGTTGCCGCGCTGATCACTCTGGCCGCGCAGCAAAGCGAAGCAGAATTGCTAAGGGACCCCTATGGCTTGTATTGCACCGGCGCAGCTCTGGTCGCCTCCACCTTAACCGCCTCGGCATTGCTGGTCTGGTTACGGCGCGGGGCTCCTGTTTCGCTGAATACGGCAGGGCTGCATCTGGGCGTTGCGGCAGGCGCTTTAGGCAGCGCCGCCTATGGCTTGGCCTGCCCGATTGACGGAATCGTGCATTTGGGGGTTTTTCATATCGCGCCAGTGGTCATTGCCGGACTGGTGGGGCGGTTTGCTGTGCCGCGTTTGTTACGATGGTAAACGAATAACCGCGAATGGCGGCTGCGGAAGCTTAAGAAGCCCGCAGCCGCCTGTTCGTATCAGAAGCGGAATCCGAGACCCGCACTTAAGACCCACGGATCGAGATCGTGTTCGGTCTGCAGCAGCACACCGGCATCATCAGAGAATGTCGCGGTCGTACCGATGAAGTAACGCTTCGCATCCAGGTTCAATGTCATCCCGCTGTCGTTAAGGGCGAAGTCGATTCCGCCCTGTAAGGCAAAGCCGAATTCGTCCGACAGATCGACATCATTGATGCCTAGTGCCGGAGCCCCTGCGCCGACATTCTCACTGAAAATGAAGAAATAGGCCGGTCCTGCACCGACGTATGGCTTGATCCCATCGCCCAAGCGAACATGGTATTTTGCGGTCACGGTCGCTGGCAGAATGATGGCATCATCGATCAATTCCACCCCGGCGATCGGCCCGATGCCGTTTACATCATGCGGCGTAATGCAGCAGATCGTTTCGATCGAGAAGTTGGGCGAGAGAAAATAGTCGATCGCCACTGTTGGCACTATGCTGTCGCTCGCCTCTGTCTGAGTTCCGACAGGTACGCCGATCAGATCGGTGTTTACTTCCGTGATCGCCCCATCAGGCAAAATAGCCGTTGCCAGCGCCCTTACCTGAATATCGCCTGCCTCCTGCGCAACGGCAGAAGTCGAGGCAATTGCCGCACCAACGGCAAGCAATGGAGCGAAGGCAATAGAACGGTATCTCATATCATGTCTCACTCATATGCATTTTGCGGATGCTTGACTTAAATGCTTGTCATTCATCGCAAAACGAACAGCGCGGAACAGGATGTCCCGCATGAGCGTCAAATACGATCAGCCTGAAAATCTTCAAATTGAAAGAATTAGAGCCAAACGATAGATTCTATCTATCGTAATTCAGAGCGAGCGGCGGCATCGCGATCAGAGCCACTTCCACAGTTTGAACAGCAGCAGCTGCATCAGCAGAATTGCTGTGCAAATGCCGACCACCATCCAAAATGCGTTGGGTTCTTCCACTCCGGGCATCCCCCCGACATTAATCCCCATCAACCCGGTGAGAAAACCAAGCGGCAGGAAAATCGCCGCCACAATGGTGAGCAAGTAACTGGTCTTGTCCGACCGGGCCAGCGCGCGGGCTCGAATATCGTCCTGCAACACCAGCGCGCTTTCTTTGCTGATATTGAGATCGTCGAGATAGCGGCGCAGGCGGTCGATTGTCTCGGCGATCTCGCGCCGGTCGTGGTCCTCGAACCAGGGCGGCGCATCGCGCGAAATCTTCTCCAACGCTTCATGCTGGGGCGACATATGCCGCTGCAGCGCCAGCGTGTTGCGGCGGATATTGGCGATCTGCTCCAGTTTCCTGCCAGTGTTTTCATCCGGATCAGCCTCTTCCAGCCGGTCAATATTCTCGTTCATATCGACAATCGACTGGTTCATCCGCGCAACCAATTCTTCGACCACCTGAGTGACGGTGGAACCCGCATCCAGCGGACCAGTGCCCGCATCCAGCAGCGCCAACACATCGCGCGGCGTCTGCAAAGGCAGGCGCCGCAATGTTACCACCCGCTGGCCGTCAGACCAAAGCTGCAGCGAAACCATATCTTCCGGCTGAGCATCAGGATTGAAGTTGATCCCGCGCAGCGTGGCGACCAGTGAATTGCCTTCGCTAAAAGCACGCGGACGGCTAGAATCAGAAACCAGCAAAGCCGCAGTGGTTGGCGGTATGCCCATGCTTTTTTCCAGCCACGGCAGCACTTCTTCGACATTGCGGCGCAGGTGAACCCACAACACTTCATGCGGCGCAGCGGGCTGCCAATCGCCGAGTTCATCCCAGCCAATCGCTTTGCCCCCGCCCTTGCCATCAAGTACCCGGCCGAAAATCATCGGTCCATTGCCCTCTGCCGCGTCAGTTGCATTCTGTTCGATCAAGCTTTTGCCCCTGTTTGCAGCAATATCTGCCTTACCTTACACGATGCCTTTCACCTGTCACCGCTTGCGCCTATAGAGGGGTATGACATCAGTGAGACCATGGCGCGATATCGAGCGCCGCAAGAGCCGGCAAATCATGGTCGGCAACACGCCAGTAGGCGGCGATGCACCGATCACGGTGCAGACCATGACCAACACCCTGACATCAGACGCAGTGGCAACGATCGACCAGATCCGCCGCTGCGAGGATGCGGGCGCAGATATTATCCGGGTGTCCTGCCCCGATGTAGAAAGCACCGCGGCGCTGGGAAAGATCGTCAAAGCGGCGCGGGTGCCCTTGGTGGCGGACATTCACTTCCATTACAAACGCGCGCTGGAGGCAGCCGATGCGGGCGCAGCCTGTCTGCGGATCAATCCCGGCAATATCGGCTCAAGCCAGCGGGTCGCCGAAGTGGTCCGCGCCGCCAAAGCTAATGGCTGCGCGATCCGGATCGGCGTCAACGCAGGCAGTCTGGAAAAGGACTTGCTGGAAAAATACGGCGAACCCTGCCCCGAGGCACTGGTCGAAAGCGCGCTCGACCATATCAAACTGCTGCAGGACCATGATTTCCACGAATATAAAGTCGCAGTGAAAGCCAGCGACGTATTTCTTGCGGTCGCCGCATACCAACAATTGGCCGATGCGGTTGATTGTCCCTTGCACCTCGGCATTACCGAAGCGGGCGGATTGATCGGCGGAACTGTCAAATCATCCATCGGCATGGGCAACCTGCTGTGGGCCGGGATCGGCGATACGATCCGCGTCTCGCTATCAGCCGAACCAGAAGAAGAAGTCCGCGTCGGCTTTGAAATGCTCAAGGCGCTGGGCCTGCGGACCCGCGGTGTGCGGGTGGTTTCCTGCCCGTCTTGCGCCCGTCAGGGCTTTGACGTGATCCGCACGGTGCAGGCGTTGGAAGAACGGCTGCAGCACATCAAGACGCCGCTGTCGCTGTCCGTCCTGGGCTGCGTGGTCAATGGACCCGGCGAAGCGCGTGAAACCGATATCGGTCTGACCGGCGGCGGCAATGGCAAGCATATGGTCTATCTGTCCGGCGTGACGGATCATACCGTGCAAAGCGAAGATATGCTGGAACACATTGTCGAACTGGTCGAAGCCAAAGCGGCGGAGCTGGAGGCTGCGGCAGACGCACAGGCGGTGGCGGCGGAGTAAACTTGCTTCACGTCGTCCACCACGCCGATTACATGGCCCCGCCGCCCGAGCGGGGCACATTTAAATTCGACAAATATCATCTGGTGATGATCGCCCTGCGTGAAAGCGCGGCGGCAATAACCGAACATGCCCCTCCGCCCTGCCCCCGCGAATGGCTGGAGGCGGTTCATGACCCCACCTATGTCGAGGAAGTTCTGACTCAAACCGTCCCGCAGGAAAAAGAACGCCGGATCGGATTTCCAGTGACCGCACATATTGCGTCACGGGTCCGGCATACCAGCGGCGGTACCTGGCTGGCTGCGCAACTGGCAATACAGCATGGATATGCCGCGAACAGCGCCGCTGGAAGCCATCACGCTCTATACAATACCGGCGCAGGGTACTGTGTGTTCAACGATCTGGCAGTGACCGCCAACCGGCTGATTGCTCAAGGCGATGCGCGCCGGGTTCTGATCGTCGATTGCGATGTCCATCAAGGCGATGGCACGGCAAACCTGACAGCAGGACGGGAAGATATCTTCACGCTGTCCCTCCATGCGGAGAAAAATTTTCCGGTCCGAAAGGCCCGCTCCAGCCGCGACATCGGGCTCCCCGATGGAACCGATGATGATGGCTATATGGATGCTCTGGCCAAAAATTTGCCATGTATTATCAGAGATTTCGCTCCGGATATTCTGTTGTATCAAGCAGGTGTCGATCCGCACATCGATGACAAATTAGGTCGGCTGGCGCTTACAGACCGCGGGCTGGCCGCACGCGACCGGTTTGTGGTTGGCCAGGCGCGCAGTCTAGGTCTCCCAATCGCCAGCGCGTTGGGCGGCGGATATGGCCATGATCAGCGGGAAGTAGCGGACCGACATGCCCGCTCGATGCTGGTCATGGCGGATGAAAATACACAGTGGCCCAAAACTGCGCCATGATGGTAGAGCGGCGGGAAGCAACAGATTTAGGGACTGGGCGACAATGGCAAATATGGAAACCGATTATCTCATCATCGGGTCGGGCGCAGTCGGTCTGGCTTTTGCCGATACGCTGCTCGATGAAGATCCCGATTGCCACATCACCATCATCGATAAACACGCCAAGCCGGGCGGGCATTGGAACGATGCCTATTCCTTCGTCGCACTGCACCAGCCATCCGCCTTTTACGGCGTCAATTCGATGGAATTTGGCGATGATGTGGTGGACGATCACGGCCCGAACAAGGGCTTGTTTCCCTTGGCCAGCGGGACCGAAGTTTCGGCCTATTTTTCCCATTTGATGAACCGCCGGTTCCTGCCCAGTGGGCGGGTCAGCTATCATCCCTTATCCGAATATTTAGGGGCCAAGGACGGATTGGGCCGGTTCAAATCAATCCTGTCAGGCAAAGAGAGCACCGTTACGATCCGCCGCAAAATAGTGGACGGGACGTTCTACAAAACCTCCGTTCCCGCGACCCACAAGCGCAAATATCAGGTGGCCGATGACACGCCGCTGATCATTCCTGGCGAACTTCCCGATTTATGGATGCGCGGCGATAATTTGCCGGGCCACTATGTCATCCTCGGCGCGGGCAAGACTGCGATGGACGCGGGTGTATGGCTGCTGGAGGCAGGCGTCGAGCCGGACAGGATCAGCTGGGTACGCCCGCGCGATTCCTGGCTGATAAACCGTACCTATACCCAGCCGGGCCCGGATTTCTTTGAAGCCGTAGTCGAAAATCAGATCGCCCAATTGAATGCAGCCGCTACCGCCGAAACGGGCGACGCAATGTTCGAGAAGCTGGGCGAAGAAGGCTACATGTTACGGCTCGATCCAGCGGTGAAACCAGAGATGTTCCATTATGCGACCATTTCAGAAGGCGAGGTCGATCTGCTGCGCAAGATCACACGCGTGATCCGGCATGGGCGCGTCCAGGCAATCGCGCCGGGCAGAATGGTGTTTGCAGCGTGCGAAGAAACTGTGCCGGATGATGCCTTGTTCATCGATTGCACCGCAACGGCGGTCGATTTCCACGAGTATAACGCTCACGTGCCGCTGTTTGACGGGGACCGGATAACCCTGCAGGCGCTGCATGTGCCGCTGGTCACTCTCAGCGCCGCCGTGGCAGCGTTTCTGGAGGCCAATTTCGACGATGATGAAGCCAAAAACGCGCTCGCCCGTCCGGGGCCGCTGACCGATACACCGAACACCTACGCGCTGGCATTCATAACCAATATGATGAACCGCGGGGCATGGTCGCAAAATCCGAAAGTCAGCGCATGGTTGGCGAAGTCACGGCTTGATCCGACCGGGCCGACCATTGCCAAACTGGCGAAGGAAGGCAGCCCGAAACTGGCCGCGCTGGGCCCGTTTCAGGCAGCTATTGCCAAGGGTATGCCCGGCCTGCAGCGCCTCGCCGTTGCGGCGCGCAAAGAACATGAGGCGAAATGAGCAGATTTTTCGCGGGGGTGATGTTGGCGGCACTCGCATTGCCGGGATTGAGCGGCTGCGCCACGGTTGGCGCCAATGCAGCCCATCCTGAAGCGAGGGCCTATGATCCCTCCAGCGCTCCCTCTGCCGACATCGATGCCGCGCTGGTGCGCACAAAACTGTCAGGCAAAAATCTGCTGGTGGTAATGGGCGGTAACTGGTGCCACGATAGCAGGTCTTTCGCTGGATGGATGGAAACTCCGCGTTTTGCTGCCATGTTGGCTGAACGCTACGAGCTGATTTACGTCAATGTCGGCATGCCGCAGACCGGCGATGGTCATAATTTCGACATTGCCCGCCGCTTCGGCCTCGACGAGGTTGTGGGAACGCCAACCGTGCTGATTATCGCGCCAGACGGCACTTTATTGAACGCGGACACGGCCGGCAGCTGGCGCAATGCGGCCACCCGCAGCGAAGACGCGATTTTTGACGAATTGGCCGGATTTGCTGAGCCAAAAACATATTCACCTTCCTGATAGGATTGGTAAGGTAAAATGAAATCATGAAACGGCGCGAACTTCTTACCGGCAGTGTGGCAGCGGGGCTTTCCGTGGCTATGGCGCCGCGCGTATTCGCGCAGGCATCGCCCTTGGGGCTACGCGACCGCAAATTGTTCGAAATTGCCAAGACTCAGCAGGAAAAGGCGGGCAGCCTGCTGTGGCGCACAGACTTTGTCGGGATCGCCGATTATGGGCTGCGTTCATCGCAGCCCCGGTTCCATTTCGTGAATATGGATGCTGGTCGGATCGAATCCTACTGCGTTAGTCACGGTGACGGCTCTGATCCGGATCATGATGGTTGGCTGAACTGGTTTTCCAACGAGAACGGATCGCATTGCAGCAGCAAGGGCACCTATATGACCTACGGCTGGTACACTGGCCGCTATGGTACATCGATCCGTCTAGAAGGCCTGGATCCGACAAATTCCAACGCGCTGGACCGGGCGATCGTGATGCACCGCGCCAAATATGCGGAGCCCGAATTTCTTGCCAAATGGGGCAAGCTTGGCCGGTCAAACGGCTGTTTCGCGATGAGCGACGCGGATTTCAAACTGGCGTTGCTGCACCTCGGCGGCGGGCGCGTTCTGTATGCTGACAGTTTGGGGATCCGCGAAGATGGCAGCGTAATTCCGGAAGACCAGCGGCGCGAGATCGAGGTGTTGACACCGGAACAGCCCACCGGGATCGAACAGCTCAACCCCGGGGTTTACTAAGCCTCTAAATCAAGTCCGCAGATCGTCCTCGATCACGATTACCTGTTCACCCGTTACGCGTGAGCGATTGGGTTTCCGCGGCTCGTCAAAGCTGGCCAGCACCGGTGCATCACGGTCATAAATGTCAGCGAAGGTCGACAGCTTGCCATCGATATCCTGCGCCATGGTGAAATAGGTAATATAGACTGGCATCTCCTTCTGGAAGGCGACCTTGGTGTATTCTCCGCCCTTGATCAGATCGACACCTTCTTGCGCGCTCAACCCGCCTTGCAGGATGGCGAGCGTGATTGCGAGTTCAGTCGCCCGTTCTGTACGGATGCAACCATGGCTTAGGGCGCGGTTGGCATTACCGAACAGACTGCGCGCCGGGGTGTCATGCAGGAAAATCGCATGGCGATTGGGCATGTCGAGTTTCATCAGACCCAGCGAATTGCCTGGACCCGGCTGCTGTACAACGCTGACCCAGCCATCCGCACCTTTGGTGGCCTTGTAACCGGCGCGCTGCGCCCAAGCCGGATTGCCAAGCACCTTCGCGCCTAGTCCTTCGCCTTTCACAATCGATTGCGGCACGGTCCAGGTTGGGTTGAAAATCACCCCTTCTACGCTTTCCGCCAATTGCGGCGTCGCGGTGCGGCCCGGCTTGCCAACTACGGTCCTATAGGTCTGCATGATCGTGTCGTTTACAGTTAGCCGGAGCTGGAATTCAGGCACGTTGGTCATCAGATACCGATTGCCCAGATCACGCGCGAGCCAGCGCCACCGGTCCATATTGGCACGGATCATCATGCGTTTCTTGGCCTTGGCCACAGGCGTTTGCGCCAACTCTTCCTTCAGGCGCGCATAATCGGGATGTTCCGGCATAATCCGCGCGAGTACCGCTGTCAGATCACCGCTTTCAAGCGCTTGGGTCATCAGGGTTGTGGTGGGATATCGGTCCGCATCGGGATCGAACACAAACCACTGCTTACGGGCGTCCATCGGGGTGCGTCCATCACGCAGATCCTCAACCAGAAAGGCAAAGCTTTCGCTGGCGATTTCATCCAGTTCCTCGCTCGGACCCGCATCGATTGCAGCGCCAAGGGCGATGAAATTGTAATCCGCCGGATTCAAGCCGTCGGCGCCAATCCCTTCGATCACCGCGAATAGCGATTTCGCATTATCCAGTGACCACGGCTGGGTCAGCGAGGGAATTTCCTGCACGACTTCCTGCGAAAATGCCTCAGCCACAGAACGCGGCTTGGCCTTCGGGCCGGAAACCACAACATCGTTTTCCGCCTCAACCGGCTGACTGGGGATCGTCTTTTCAGGTGGCAGCAGATCCTTCGGCGCGGATTGCTGGGCAACCAGCGTGCCCGGCAGCGTTAAAGCGGCAGCCGCAAGCAAGGAAACGCGAAGAGAAAACTTCATAATATACTCAGCCCCAAAAGCCGGAATTTGGCCGACACCATATGATTCGGGATTGCCCGGTCAATTTGTTTCATATCAACTAGCACGGCTGTCTCCATGCTGAATTGAATCAAATGGTAATTTACCACGTTCTAGTGACGGATCGCAACTGCCGGACTATGGCCCACGAATGTCCCGCGCGCGCCTCGGTCCCATGCTTCCATTCCTAGCGACATTGCTCGGCGTTGGCTTCCTGTCGTTGATGGATGCATATATGAAAGCAGCCGCGCTGGCAGCGGGGGCTTACAGCGCCGCAGTGTTTCGCTCCGCTATTGCGGCCGGGATTATCGCGCCCATTTGGCTCGGGACAGGCGGGCGTTGGCCCAAACCCAAAGTTCTGAAATTGCACCTGATTCGCGGGACTGTGTCGGGCTTCATGGCGCTAAGTTTCTTTTATGCGCTGACCAAATTGCCGATCGCTGAAGCGATTGCGATCAGCTTCATCGCGCCGCTCATCGCGCTATATCTGGCGGCAATCCTGCTTGGCGAGCAGATCCAGCGTAAAGCAATTGCAGCATCGATCCTTGGTCTTGCCGGCACAATCGTGATTGTCGGTGGGCGGTTGGGCGCAGCGGAACATGATATCGAGGCCCTCAAAGGCCTCGGCGCGATCCTGTTTTCGGCAATGCTCTACGCCTATAATTTCATCATTATCCGGCAGCAGGCGCAGGTTTCAAGCCCGATCGAGGCAACCACGTTCCATAGCGGTGTAGCCTGCGCCGTTCTGTTACTGTTCGCGCCGTGGTTCCTGACTTTGCCTGAACCGGGGCCGATGATCGACATCGCCTTGGCTTCGATCCTGACCTTGCTGGGCGCATTGCTGATTACCTGGGCCTATGCGCGGGCAGAAGCGCAGGCGCTGGTCCCGATGGAATATAGCGGCTTCCTGTGGGCGGCGCTGTTTGGCTGGCTGTTCTTCCGCGAACCTATCACCGGAACGACCATTGCAGGAACGGTGCTGATCCTCATCGGTTGCTGGATCGCCACCCGTGGCCCGCCCAAATCGCCTGAATCCATTCCCCGCTCTGAACAAACCGCCGTCTAGGCGGCTTTTCACCCCACTCGCCCCCTTGACCTCGCGCGCCTGAACGCGCAGTGCCGAGTCACATTTTAAGCGCCCAGACAGACGAATCTTGCAGGCTATAGCCACAAGGTCACTGACAGGGCTGAACACACCCTTGAAAGGACCACGCGCAGCATGACCCAGGTCGGAAAAGACACGCTAGGCGCCCGCAGCACAATGACTGTCGGCGGCAAGGAAATTGCCTATTATTCGCTTGCGAAAGCGGCGGAGAAAATCGGCGACATCAGCCGTTTGCCCTATTCGCTCAAAGTATTGCTGGAAAACCTGCTTCGGTTTGAAGATGGCGGCTTTACCGTTTCCGAAGAACATGTTCAGGCAGTCGCAGACTGGCAGAAAAACCCGGTCACCGGCAATGAAATCCAATATCGCCCCGGCCGCGTGCTGTTGCAGGATTTCACCGGCGTTCCCTGCGTTGTCGATCTGGCCGCAATGCGCGATGCCATTTCCAAGCTGGGCGGCGACACGCAGAAGATCAATCCGCAAGTGCCTGTGCATCTGGTGATCGACCATTCCGTGATGGTGGACGAATTCGGCCACCCCAAGGCATTCGAACACAATGTCGAAATGGAATATCAGCGCAATGCGGAACGTTATGACTTCCTGAAGTGGGGCTCAAAAAGCCTGAGCAATTTCAAGGCAGTTCCTCCGGGCACCGGCATTTGCCATCAGGTCAATCTGGAAAATATCGCGCAATGCGTATGGACCAGCGAAGACCCGAGCGGCGCCACCGTGGCCTATCCCGACACCTGCGTCGGCACCGACAGCCACACCACCATGATCAACGGCCTTGGCGTATTGGGCTGGGGTGTTGGCGGGATCGAAGCCGAAGCAGCGATGCTGGGCCAGCCGGTTTCCATGCTCGTGCCCGAAGTCGTCGGCTTTAAACTGACTGGCGAAATGGCCGAGGGCATCACCGCCACCGATCTGGTGCTGACCTGTGTTCAGATGCTGCGCGAAGTTGGCGTGGTCGGCAGCTTTGTCGAATTTTACGGCCCCGGTGTCAGCAAATTGAGCCTGGCCGACCGTGCAACCATCGCCAATATGGCACCGGAATATGGCGCAACTTGCGGGTTCTTCGGCGTCGATGACAAAACGATGGAATATTTGCGCCTGACCGGCCGCAGCGAAGACCAGCTTGCCTTGGTCGAAGCCTATTACCGCGAACAGGGCATGTGGTTCGATCCAAACCACGAACCGATTTTCACCAAGACACTCGGCCTCGACATGGGCAGCGTCGTTCCCTCGCTCGCAGGTCCCAAGCGCCCGCAGGACAAGGTCGCGCTTCCCGATGTCGACGAATTGTTCAACAGCGAACTGGCATCCGTCTACAAAAAATCGGGCGCCGAACGCGTGGCAGTCGACGGCAAGGATCACGACATTGGCGATGGCGACGTAGTAATCGCTGCGATCACCAGTTGCACCAACACATCGAACCCCGATGTGCTGATCGCCGCCGGTCTGGTCGCGCGCAAGGCCAATGCGCTGGGCATGCAGCCTAAGCCATGGGTCAAGACCAGCCTCGCGCCGGGTTCACAGGTGGTCACAGACTATCTGGTCAAGGCTGGTTTGCAGGCCGATCTGGACGCGCTTGGCTTCGATCTGGTCGGCTATGGCTGCACCACCTGCATCGGTAATTCAGGTCCGCTGGCCCCGCCGATCAGCGCAGCGATCAACAACAACAATATCGTTGCCGCCAGCGTATTGTCCGGCAACCGCAATTTCGAAGGCCGCGTATCACCCGATGTGCGCGCCAACTTCCTCGCCAGCCCGCCGCTGGTGGTGGCCTATGCGCTGCGCGGCACGGTAACGACCGACATGGTCTCGACCCCTATTGGTCAGGACCGTGACGGCAATGACGTTTACTTGAAGGACATCTGGCCGACCAATCTGGAAGTCGCCGATTTGCGCGCCAGTTCAATCAACCGCAGCATGTTCGAAGCCCGCTACGCCGACGTCTACAAAGGCGACGAGCATTGGCAGGCAATCGATGTGACCGGTTCCGACACCTATCAGTGGCGCCCTGGCAGCACCTATGTGGCCAACCCGCCATATTTCGAGGACATGTCGATGACCCCGGCAACCATCCTCGATATTATCGAAGCGAAGCCGCTGGCAATGCTCGGCGATTCGGTAACCACCGATCACATTTCGCCCGCTGGCGCGATCAAGGCGGATTCGCCTGCCGGTGAATATCTGATGTCAAATCAGGTCGCGAAGGCAGACTTTAACTCATATGGTTCGCGCCGGGGTAATCACGAAGTGATGATGCGCGGCACCTTTGCCAATATCCGGATCAAGAACGAAATGGTCCCCGGCGTCGAAGGCGGTATGACCACCTATGGCGGCGAGACCATGGCGATTTATGATGCCGCCATGAAGCACAAGGCCGACGGCACCCCGTTGGTCGTGATCGCGGGCAAGGAATATGGCACTGGCTCCAGCCGTGACTGGGCGGCCAAGGGCACCAACCTGCTGGGCGTGCGCGCGGTAATCGTGGAAAGCTATGAGCGGATCCACCGTTCCAATCTGGTCGGCATGGGCGTGCTTCCGCTGCAATTCAGCGCTGGTGACACCCGCGAAACACTTGGCCTGACCGGCGATGACAGCTTCACCGTTCGCGGTCTGGCCGATCTGGTGCCCGGGCAGGATGTCACCGTCGATGTCATCCGTGCGGGCGGCGAGACGTTCAGCTTCACAGCCAAGTGCCGGATCGATACCGCCAACGAAATGGAATATTACCGCAACGGCGGCATTCTGCATTACGTGTTGCGTAATCTGGCCGCCTAAGTCGGCGATACCTTTGGCACATTGGGGGCTCCGCTACGGCGGGGCCCTTTTTGCATTCATGGCCGAGAAGATAAATCAGTCCGGCGCAACAAAAAGGGCGGCATCCTTGCGGAGCCGCCCCTTTCTTGTCGCACGCCTGAGAAGGTAGCTTACGCCGCCTTCTTCACTTTGAACTTGCGCCGTCCCAGAACCGCCGCAGCGGCAATACCGAACAGGATCGTCATTGGCGGGGCCGGTACCGGAGTGCCGCCTGTGCTCGTCATGCCGGATGTGCTCGCGCCCGAAGTGCTTGAAACATTGCCCGAAGTCGAGGTCGAGGTAGAGCTGCTGGTCGAAGTTGAGCTGGTTACATTGCCCGAAGTCGACGTACTGGTCGACACATTGCCCGAAGTCGAGGACGAGGTCGACGAGCTGCTGGATACGTTACCGGACGAGCTGCTCGACACATTGCCAGACGAGCTGCTGGAAACGTTACCTGATGTCGAGGAACTGGCGTTGTTGCCCGAGCTGCTCGAGACGTTGCCTGAGCTGCTGGAAACATTGCCCGAACTGGTCGAGGTGGACGTCGTGCTGGTCACACCGCCGGTCGAGGTCGAGACCCCGCCAGTTGTGCTGGTCACGCCGCCTGTCGAAGTGCTTACGCCCCCGGTTGAAGTCGAAACTCCGCCCGTACTCGTCGAGGTTGAAACACCGCCGGTCGAAGTGCTGACACCGCCCGTTGTCGTTGAGCTACCGCCGGTCGAAGTGGAGGTCGAACTGCCGCCCGTTGAGGTCGAAGTGGAGGTACCGCCCGAGGTATTGTCGATATCAATGATGATATTACCGCCCGAAGAACCGCTGGATGAACCAGAAGTGGAGGTTGTCGAACTGATGTTCACATTGCCGCCGCTCGATCCGCCGCCGCCGAAAAATCCGCCAAAGAACCCGCCGCCAAAGCCGCCGCCGAAACCGCCGCTGCCGCCGATCACAGTTACACCGCCGCTGCTACCGCCTTGAATTGGGGGTAGCTGAGGCAAGGGAACTGGAACCGCGGCATAGGCCATCCGGTAGGCCGGGGCGCATTGATCACTGCCTTCGATCACGCGGCCGCCGCCATGCAGCACGGTTCCTGCTGGGCTAACTGGTTCGCATTCAACAACCCGTTTCACGATCCGGCGCTTGCGCTGCACGGTCTTGGGTATGTGCCGCTCGGCACGGTGTTCCTTCACATATTTCACGGGTTCGGATTTAACCGATTTGATGTGCATTCCGTCTGCAGATGGCGTTTCCGCGACATGCACCGCGCCGCCAGCCAGCAGCGCACCACCAGCAGCAGTTGCAGACAATTTCGCCAAGGCCATCTTTACCGACATGAGCAAGCTCTCTCGTTACTTTTCGAGGGATGGCTCGGGCAACGGCGATTCCGCTATCCGGCACTTCCCTGTCACTGCAACAGAAGCCAACACCCCTTATCCCGCAATCGTGTTAACCATCAAAAATGGGTCCGGCACGAATTAATCTGGCTTGATTACAGCGCGCTTGGCCGACTTGTCCCACAATGGAACCGTTCCAGCCGCAAGTCCTACGCATGCGTTAACCTTTGCCGTCAAACAGACCGTTCTGGCGAATCGCTTCATCTCTGGCCGCATCTTTGGGCGGCGGGGTCATTTCCAGATGCTGCCACGCCAGATCATTCAGGCACCGCCCCCGCGCTGTGCGGGCAATCAGGCCCAGTTGGATCAGGTACGGTTCGATTACTTCTTCCACCGTATCGCGCGGTTCGCTGAGGCCTGCGGCGAGCGTTTCTACCCCTACCGGACCGCCCTTATAAATGTCGGCGATCATCATCAGATAGCGCCGATCCATCGCATCCAAGCCCAGCCGGTCAACCTCCAGCCGGGTCAGCGCATCGTCTGCGACCTTGGCGGTGACCGTCCCGTCGCCCGCGACATGGGCGAAGTCCCGCACGCGGCGCATCAGCCGCCCGGCGACCCGCGGCGTACCGCGCGCACGGCGAGCAATTTCGCGCGCGCCGCCGGGTTCGATCATCATCGCCAGCAGGCCCGCGCCGCGGGTTACAACGCGCTCAAGCTCCGCCTCGGTGTAGAAATTCAGCCGCACCGGAATACCGAAACGGTCACGCAGCGGCGTGGTCAGCAGGCCCTGCCGGGTGGTCGCACCGATCAACGTGAAGGGCGGCAAATCGATCCGTACCGAGCGCGCCGATGGCCCCTCGCCGATAATCAGATCGAGCGCGCGGTCCTCCATTGCAGGATAGAGAATTTCCTCGACCACTGGATTGAGGCGGTGAATCTCGTCGATAAACAGCACATCATGCGGTTCAAGATTGGTCAGCAGCGCCGCAAGATCGCCCGATTTGGCGATGACCGGGCCCGACGTGGCGCGGAAACCGACGCCCAGTTCCTTGGCCACAATCTGCGCCAGCGTAGTCTTGCCCAGCCCCGGCGGGCCAAAGAACAACACATGATCCATCGCCTCCCCGCGCCCCCGCGCCGCCTCGATAAACACCCGCAAATTATCCCGCGCCGCCTCCTGCCCGACAAATTCGGCGAGCGATTTCGGGCGCAGCGCTGCATCCGGGTCTTCCGGCTGGCGATCTGGGGTGAGGTCGGGCTTATCGGTCACGACGGCAGCGCCTGCTTCGAGATGGACCCTGAAACAAGTTCAGGGTGACGGGACGGAAAGGTGGTCATCCCGCCGCCCTCTTCAACGCCACGCGCACAAGCGCATTCAAGTCCGCTCCCTCGCCCAATTCACCCTGCGCCTTCGCCACCGCTGCCGCCGCAATCGCGGGCTTGAACCCGAGGTTCTGCAATGCCGACACCGCATCCGCGCTCGCCGAACCGGCGGGCATTACCACTGCACCAACCGCGCCGCCGCCGCCCGGCCCAGAAGACGGCATCGCGCCTGCTTTATCCTTCAATTCATTGACGATCCGCCCGGCCAGTTTCGGCCCTACGCCATTCGCCCGCGCCACCATCGCTGCGTCGCCATTCGCGCAGGCGGTTTGAACTTCGCCGGTGGAAAGGGCGGACAGGATCGCGAGGCCGACTTTGCTGCCGACGCCCTGAACCTGTGTCAGCAGGCGGAACCAGTCGCGTTCTGCGGCTTCGGCAAAACCGAGCAGCCGCATGTCGTTTTCGCTGACTTGCAGGTCGGTATAGACGGTGCAGCTCTCGCCGATCTCGCCCAGCGCCGACAATGTGCGGGCCGAGCAGTGGACCAGATAGCCAACGCCCTGCACGTCGATCACGGCCCAGTCTGTGCCGGTTTCGTCCAGCAATCCCCGAAGTTTCGCAATCATAAGGCGCGCTTTGCAATCATGGTTTGTTCTTGCGCGTAAAGCTGGCCTTGGTCCACCCTTTACGGACATTTATGGACAGGGCGGCGATGATACGACAAAGAATGCAGTCATGAGTTACAACACATTCGGCAGAGTTTTGCGCTTCACCACCTGGGGCGAGAGTCATGGTCCCGCGTTGGGCGCGGTGGTAGATGGCTGCCCGCCGGGGCTGTCCCTGTCCGAAGCGGACATCCAGCCCTTCATGGATGCGCGAAAGCCGGGCCAGTCGAAATACACCACGCAGCGCAAGGAGCCGGACGCGGTCCGCATCCTGTCGGGCGTGTTCGAAGGCAAAACTACTGGCACGCCGGTTTCGCTGATGATCGAGAATGTCGACCAGCGTTCGAAGGATTATTCCGAAGTCGCCAAGGCATATCGCCCGGGCCATGCAGATTATGCCTATGATGCCAAATACGGTTTTCGCGATTATCGCGGCGGCGGGCGGTCTTCGGCGCGGGAAACCGCTGCACGGGTGGCGGCGGGCGCAGTGGCGCGGCTGATCATTCCGGAAGTCACGATCACCGCATATGTCTCGCAAATCGGCGATGACGAGATCGACCGTGGTGCGGTGGACTTCGGCGAGATTCGCAACAATCCGTTCTTCTGCCCTGATGCGGCAGCGGCGAAACGCTGGGAAAGACTGGTCGATGATGCACGCAAAGCCGGGTCATCGCTCGGCGCAGTGGTGGAATGCGTCGCCACGGGCGTTCCCGCTGGTTGGGGCGCGCCGGTCTATGCGAAGCTCGACGCCGATCTGGCGGGCGGCATGATGGGTATCAACGCGGTCAAGGGCGTGGAAATTGGCGATGGTTTCGGCGCGGCGCGGCTAAGCGGTGAGCAAAATGCCGATGCCATGCGCAGCGGAGCGGATGGCCCCGAATTTGAGGCCAACCATGCTGGCGGGATCGCGGGCGGTATCTCTACCGGACAGCCGGTAGTGGTGCGGGTGGCCTTCAAACCGACCAGTTCGATCCTGACCGCCGTCGATACAATCGACCGCGACGGAGTGAACACGCAAATCCAGACCAAAGGCCGCCACGATCCCTGTGTCGGAATTCGCGGAACACCTGTGGTGGAGGCGATGATGGCGTTAATCCTGGCCGATCACAAAATGCTCCACCGCGCACAATGCGGTTGAGTGGCCGGCCGATAAGTTCCCAAAAAATGGCCGTTTCGGCGATTTATTTATCCGATCATGGGAATCGGAAAACTTGGCTTTAATCTCAGCGCAATGCTCCCTACTTCGCACTTGCAACATTCATTCTCGCAACTGCAACATACGGAGCATCATTTATGACCACCATGATCGGCAAGGAAATCCTGCCATTCGTCGCCACCGCCTTCAAGCCCACCGCACCGGGCAAGGGCGAATTCATCGACGTGACCGACGGCGATGTGCGCGGCAATTGGGCCGTGTTCTTTTTCTATCCAGCAGATTTCACCTTCGTCTGCCCAACAGAATTGCAAAACCTCGCGAGCCAGTATGACGCGCTGAAGGGCATGGGCGTGGAAGTATATTCCGTGTCCACCGACACGCATTTCAGCCACAAGGCATGGCACGAAACTTCTGACAAGATCAGCGGCATTCGTTTCCCGATGCTGGGCGACCAGAACCACACAATCTCGAACAATTTCGGCGTATTGCGTGAAGGCCAAGGCCTGGCCGACCGTGCGACGTTCGTAGTCGATCCAGACGGCGTGATCCAGGTGATGGAAATCACCAGTGAAGGCGTTGGCCGCAATGCAACCGAACTGGTCCGCAAGATTAAGGCCGCACAATATGTGCGCGCCAATCCTGGTCAGGTCTGCCCCGCGAAGTGGGAAGAAGGCGAAGAAACACTCGCGCCATCGCTCGACCTCGTCGGCAAGATCTAAGCGAACATACCAATAGCCTAGCCGCGGTTACGATCGCGGTCGCAGGACGGCCCGGAGCACCCCCCTCCCGCTTCGGGCCGTTTCCCTGCCTACTTGGGGGCCTACCCCAAACATCCTCTTGCGGAGAATTCCGATGCTCGATTCTGCCATGCAGCAGCAGCTTAAGACCTATCTTGCCAATTTGCGCGAGCCGATCGAACTGGTCGCGACGCTGGCGGAAGGTGATACGAATTCCGTCAAGACACGCGCTTTGTTGGTGGAAATCGCAGAACTGCACGACATGGTCAGCGCATCGTTTGACGGCACCGCCAGCCGCGCGCCAAGCTTTCTGATCCGCCGTGCATCCGATCACAATGCCGCGGTGACTTTCGCTGGCCTGCCGATGGGCCACGAATTTACCTCTCTAGTGCTCGCATTGCTGTGGGCTGGAAGCCACCCGCCCAAGGTCGATGCCGATATAATCGAAACGATCAAGGGTCTGGACGGTACGTTTGATTTCGACATGTATTTCTCGCTGTCATGCCAAAACTGCCCCGATGTGGTGCAGGCACTGACCCTGATGGCGATCTTCAATCCCGGTATTTCCGCCACGCTGGTTGAAGGCGGAGCGTTCAAGGATGAAGTCGACAGCCGCCAGATTATGGCCGTACCGTCGATCTTCCTGAACGGTGAACCCTTCGCCAATGGACGGATGGAAGTGGCTGAAATCCTCGCCAAACTGGATAGCGGCGCGGGGGATAAGGCCGCTGCCAAGATCGCCGCCAAGGAACCGTTCGAAGTACTGATAATCGGCGGCGGTCCTGCTGGGGCATCAGCCGCAATTTACACCGCGCGCAAGGGATTCCGCACTGGAATCGCGGCGGAGCGTTTTGGCGGGCAATTGCTCGATACGATGGGCGTGGAAAACCTGCCATCGGTGACCTATACCGAAGGGCCGAAATTGGCCGCGCAATTGGAAGCCCATGTCGGCGATTACGATATTGATGTGATCAATCTGCAGACGGCAGAGGAGTTGATTCCGGCAGCACAGGAAGGCGGGCTGCATGAAGTCCGGCTGGCCAATGGCGCGTCGCTGAAGGCCCGTTCGCTGATCCTGACAACCGGGGCCCGCTGGCGCCAGATAGGCGTTCCGGGCGAAGATAAGTACCGCAACAAAGGCGTGGCTTACTGCCCGCATTGCGACGGCCCGCTGTTCAAGGGCAAACGCGTCGCGGTGATCGGCGGGGGCAACTCCGGGGTCGAGGCAGCGATCGATCTGGCCAACATCGTCGGGCACGTCACGCTGGTGGAATTCGACAGCAAATTGCGCGCCGACGAAGTGCTGCAAGCCAAGCTGCGCAGCATGAACAATGTCGACATCATCGTGTCGGCCAAGACCACAGAAATGACCGGTGATGGCGAGAAAGTGAACGGCCTGTCCTATCAGGACCGGGACAGCGGCGAGGAGCACCATGTCGCGCTGGAGGGCGTGTTCATCCAGATCGGACTGGTGCCAAACACCGAATGGTTGAAGGGCTCGGGCCTGAACCTGACCAAATTTGGTGAAATCGACATCGACCACCGGGCCGCGACCAACATCCCGGGCATTTTTGCCGCAGGGGATGTGACCAATGTGCCCTATAAACAGATCGTGATAGCCATGGGCGAAGGGTCAAAGGCCGGGCTGACCGCGTTCGATTATTTGATCCGGACCGAACCGGCTGAGCAAGTGGCGCAGACCGTAGCTGCCTAAACCTATATATCCCGCCTGAGTACAATATAGATCGCACCATCGCCCCCGTGGCGGCGGTGCGATTTTCGTATCGCGGCAATGGCATCGGCATGCGGGCCAGCGGCCAGCCAATCGAGAATTTTTGACCGGATTGCACCGCGGCGGGTTGCGCGGTCTGCCGCATCGACCGGCCTCGGTTTGCCCGTCACCACCAGCACCAGCCGCGCACCCATCGCGCGGGCCTGGGCAATACCCCGTTCTAGCCGGGCATGGGCCGCATCCAGTCCGTGGCCATGCAGATCGAGCGAAAAATCCGGGTCGATCACGCCGGCCTTGAGGCGCTTGTCCCAATGCGAATCCAAGCCGCCTGAACCGATTGGCCGCGATTTACCAGGTTCGCGAACCAGCGCCCTTTTTGGCGGCGGTGGCGGAACAGCCTTTGCTGGCATCCGCTTTGGAGGCGGCGCCTTGGCTTCTATGGGCTGATCGGCCGCTGTCCCTGCGCTTGCCAAATCCCGCTTCACCGATCGAGCGGGGTCGATCGGCTGCACAGACGCGGCAACCCGCGCCCATGCTTCTGCTTCATCAGCGGTTAGTCCGCGCGGAGGCTTCACAGTCCTGTTTTCACTGGCTTGGCTTCATTGGCCGTTGATGCGTTCGACGGTGCCTTTGGGCAGCAGGATCAAGGCCTGCCCACGTGCGCTCATCCCGCCAGCGATCAACCGCGAATCTTCGCCAGCGCCCCAGAATGTGTCGAACCGGTTCGCGCCCTTGATTGCACCGCCAGTATCCTGCGCGATCCACATGCCATTGGCTTCTTTGCGGTCCATCGACAGCCATACCGGAGCGCCCAGCGGAACGAATCTAGGGTCGGCTGCAACGGAGGATTCACGCCGCACCGGCACCTCCAGCGCGCCCAGCGGTCCGTCACCTTCCAACACGCGGAAGAATATCCAACTCTTGTTAAGCCGCATTAATGCGCGGCCATCTGCAGGATTCTCGCGGATATATTGCATGATTCCCTGCATGCTGCCCGGATATTGGCCAGGCCCATCGCCGAGCAATCCGCGTTCACGCATGATCCCGCCGATCCCGGCATATTCGCGGCCATTCTGCCCGGCATAACCAATGCGCGTTACTGTTCCGTCAGGTGCGATTAACCGGCCAGACCCCTGAATCTGGAGGAAGAAGAACTCCAGCGGATCGGCTACCCAACCAATTTCCAGCCCGCGATTGGCCAGCGCGCCATCTTCGATCTCGCCGCGTTCATAATAAGACACAAATTTCCCGCTGGCATCATATCGGCCGAGCGGCGCGCGGCCGGTGCGTTCGCTTTCAGGCACATCATCCGGCCAAGCGCGGATCAATTCCGGGGGCATCTTGTAAACCGGAGTGTCAAACCCTGGCATGCGGGTGCGGCTGCCCTTGATTTCCGGCTCGAAATAACCGGTCGCGAAGGCAGTACCATTGCCCACTTGCGCGGTTTCGAAATGTTCGTCGAAAAATTTTGTCGCTCCGCTGACAGGCCAAGTGCTGCTGGCACTACAAGCAGAAGCCCAGTCATTCTGGCTGGTCAAACCGCTGGTATCGGTCCGGCGCAGCAGCTTGGGGCAGCTTTCAATGAAGGACGCCAGCGCAGTGCTGGCATCGCCGGGGCCCATGCCCAGGCTGCCGACGCTCGGCCCGCGCTTCACACCGGCAAATGCGGCATTGGCTGCGGATGTGCCCGGCGTGGGAGTGCCAGGTGGGCCGGATGAAGAGGGGATAATTCCGGAACAACCGGCGAGCAACGTAACCGCTGCCAAGGCCCATAAATGCTGCATCATTTGCCCTCACATTTGCCGGCGGAGCAATCGATCAAAACCTGCGTCGCTGGATCAGCCTTCGTCCGTTTCATCGAGCACCCAGTCCGGGGAGGCCGAGGACACGTCACGGCTAAACGTCCAGATGTCGCGCGTTTCAATCGCATCATCGAGCGATCCCGCAATCATGACGCCGTCCTTGTCTTTGGTGATTGCGGCAATATCAGCGACGAAGCGGACGGCCACACGGGCAATTCGTCCATCCAATCTTGCGCTGTGGATTACCGTATCCTCGATCCGGATCAACCGGTTCTCAAGCGTTTCGCCTGCTTTCTCGCGCGCATCAATTGCCCCCGCGAAGCTGGCGTAGACATCATCGTCACACAATTCGCGCAAGGCAGCCTTGTCGCCTGCCCAAAACGCTTCGAGGGCCATGCCGTAAGCACCTTTGGCTCCTTCGAGGAAGGACGTGATATCAAACATCCGGTCGGCTGAAGCGATATCCCGCACCCCCTGTTCGACGGCAGGCAAAATGCCCACCATTTCGTTTTGACGCGGAATTGCAGCCTGACCAGCCTGAGGGGCAGCAGGCGCGTTCAATTTGTCATCAAACCGGGTTGGGATCGATTCTTCTTCATGTTCAGCCCGCCGGCCCAGTACCGAATAGAGCCGCATGCCGAGAAATGCGGCGATCATGGCGAGGATAACGATCTGAATTATCACGTAAAACACCCGTATTTTGGCCGACACAGCATGCGCCCGCGTTCATTAACACTAATCCTGCCTTAAATAGGAAGGGATTACAAATGAACAACGGGTGACCCGCGGTCATTTACCACACGGCAGAACCGCTCTGTCCTTATCTTATCGGCAAATTCCCGAATACGCTTACAAAGTTGCGAGCGGCGCGCCCAAGTGCTACGCGCCGCGCCGAGGCCATCGCCGTCGGAAATCTGCGGGGATGGCAGGGCATTATCATTGAATAGAAAGCACAGTTTATCATGGCCGACGAAGGCGACATCCTTACCGATCTCAACATGAACCCAGCACCCAATGGCGAAGATACTCAGCCAGTTGCCGGGATTATATCGCAATATGTCAAAGACATGTCGGTTGAAAACCCGAATGCGCCGGATAGCTATCAGTGGACCGACCAGCCGCAGATCGACCTGCAGTTCAATATCGGCGCGATCCCGGTTAACGAACAGATCCACGAAATCGAACTGAAGATCAACGTCACCGCCAAATCGGAAAAGGGCAACGCCTATCTGATCGAATTGTCTTATTGCGGCCTGGTCGGGATGCGCAATTTGCCCGACGATCAAATGCACGCCTTCATGTATGCCGAAGCGCCGCGGATCCTGTTTCCATTCGCACGCCGGATAATTGCCGACGCAACGCGCGATGCTGGCTATCAGCCGCTGTTGCTCGATCCGATCGATTTCAACGGCCTGTATATGCAGCAATTGCAGCGTAAGGCCGAAGAGCAGGCAGCAGGCGAAGCACCGCCGGCTGGAAACGCCTGAGTAGTTTGATGAGCAGGCGCTAACAATGAGCCTGCTTAGAAACGTCGGAACAATTGGCGGACTGACGATGGTCAGCCGCGTGTTCGGTTTTGTCCGGGATATCCTGCTTGCCCGTGTACTCGGCGCCGGCGGGGTCGGTGACGCGTGGCAATTGGCATTCCAGCTACCGAACATTTTCCGCCGGTTGTTTGCCGAAGGGGCCTTCGCATCTGCCTTTGTACCGCTGTTCAACCGGCGCATGAAGGGCGGAGGCGAAGCGAATGTCGATATCTCCGAATCGCGGCAGTTTGCGGAAGAGGTGTTGTCATTCCTGATCCCGGTGCTGATCGTGTTTGGCGCATTGGCAATTATCGTCATGCCGTGGATCGCGGGACTTTTCGCAAATGAAGGGATCGAGGAAGATCCGGCGCTGATGGATCTGGCGATCCTGATGGCGCGGGTGGCATTCCCATATCTCGCTTTCATGAGCATCGCCACGTTGCTTGCGGCGATCCTGAACAGCCTGTCGCGCTTTGCGGCGGCAGCAGCGGCCCCGATCCTGCTCAATATCTGCATGATCACCGCGCTGGTTTATGGCACCACACTGGGCGACGGGATCGAAGCGCGGCGCCAGGTTGGGTTTTACCTCTCCGTCGCGGTGACCGTTTCGGGATTTCTCCAGCTGGTGTGGCTTGGATGGTGGGCGCGTAGATCCGGTTTTCGGATGGGGATCAAGCGACCAAAAATTACCCCGGGCGTTAAGGAGCTGGGCATCCTGATTTTGCCTGCCGTGCTCGGCGCGGGCGTTTATCAGATCAGCCGGTTCATCGACCTGTTCTTCCTCTCAACCTTGCCGGACGGGGCCTATACTTTCCTGGCAATGGGAGACCGGTTGAACCAACTGCCGCTGGGTATAATCGGCATCGCGCTGGGCACTGCCATTCTGCCGTCATTGTCGCGGATGATCGCGGTTGAAGACGCCGACGGCGCGTCCCGGTTGCAAAGCAATGCGGTGGAACTCGCGATGCTGCTGACTGTGCCGGCAGCGGTCGCATTGTTTGTGACTGGCAGCGCATTTACGCGCGCGTTTTATACCGGCGGCGCATTCACTCTGGCGGATTCCTTTACCACCGGCGCGGTGGTCTCTGCGCTGGTGGTGGGACTGCCCGCATATGTTTTGGTCAAGGTTTTGATCCCCAACTTCTTCGCCCGCAAAGACACCCGCACACCGGTCTATACAGCGGGCGCATCGCTGATGCTGAATATCATTCTTAACCTGATACTGGTGCCGCGGTACGGCGTGATCGGGCTGGCGTTCGCGGGTTCGATCGCTGCCTGGAGCAACGTGACGTTGCTGCTGATCGTGCTGGCAAAGAAGGACTATTTCAAGCTAACCGCCAGAGTGGTCAGCCGGATCATTCGGATCGGCATTGCGGCAGCGGCGATGGGCGCGGCGCTGTATTATGCCATGCCTTACGGCACCGACTTTTACGCCGGTAATGTGCTGGAACGGGTCGGGTCGATCGCTGCGCTTGTTCTTATTGGCGCGATTATCTATTTCGCTGGGGCGATTGCACTCGGCGTCGTCAACCGTTCGACCCTTGCTCAGCTAAAGCGCCGCCCGGCATAAGGCCGGATCAACCAATCCAGGACCAATTCTATGCGTGTCGTTTCAGGTATCCAGCCCACGGGCAATCTCCACCTTGGTAATTACCTGGGGGCGATCCGTAATTGGGTGAAAATGCAGGACGATATTTTCAGCGCTGGAGAGGAAGGCAACCAGTGCCTGTTTTTCCTTGCTGATCTCCACGCTATATCCATGCCGCATGACCCCGCCGCCTTGCGCGCGGGCACGTTGGAAATGACCGCAGCACTGGTGGCTTGCGGGATCGATCCCAACAAATCCGTGCTGTTCAATCAGGCTCAGGTTCCCGCCCATGCGGAATTGCAGTGGCTCCTTAGCGGCACCGCCAGGATGGGCTGGCTGAACCGGATGACCCAGTTCAAGGACAAATCGGGTAAGAACCGCGAAGGCGCATCGATCGCGCTGTTTACCTATCCGGTGCTGCAGGCCGCCGATGTGCTGCTGTATCAGGCGACCCATGTGCCGGTGGGCGAAGATCAGAAGCAGCATCTGGAGCTGGCCCGCGACATCGCTCAAAAATTCAACAATGATTATTGCACTGAAAATGCGCCAGTTTTCACCATGCCCGAAGCAATCGTGCCGCCGGAAGCCGCTCGGATCATGAGCCTGCGCGACGGCATGTCGAAGATGAGCAAGTCAGACCCGTCGGAACGCAGCCGGATCAACTTGTCGGACGATGCCGATACCATCATGAAGGCAGTCAAGAAGGCCAAGTCCGACGCCGAACCGTTACCGTCGGAACAGGCCGGCCTCGCCGGCCGGCCCGAGGCGCAGAATCTGGTTGGAATCTATGCCGCGGTGACCGGAGAAAGCATCGACAAAGTTTTGCAGACCCATGGCGGCGAGGGGTTCGGTAAATTCAAGCCGGCGCTGGGCGAATTGCTGGTCGAAACGCTCCGTCCGATTTCCCAGCGGTTCAATGAATTGAAGCACGACCGCGAATCGCTCGATGCAATTCTTGCTCGGGGGGCCGCGAAAGCGCGCGAAATGGGTGGCAAAACTTTGAGCGCTACGTACAATGCATTGGGACTTGTAAGGGGTTAAAACCGGCCCGAGACCATTCAATCACCGTTCAGCCAGCACGTCCTAGCTTATGAATAATCAATAAAACTTTGATTCGGAACAATGCACGGCTGCGCGGCGTTTAATTCGCAAAGGGCTTATGATGACCAAAACACCCAGAACTCTCGCCGCACGATACGGCCGCACTGCCAAATTGGCAGCGATCCCGTTGCTGCTTGCCGGACTCGCCGCTTGCGCGACGCCGTTCAAAGCGGATGTTTCCCGTTTTCAGAGCCAGCTACCCGCGCCGGCCGGGCAAACCTTTGCTGTGGTTGCCGATGACCCGAAGCTGGCCGGCGGCCTTGAATTTGCGCTCTATGCTGACGAGGTTGAGGAAGAAATGGTTCGCCTCGGCTATACCGAAGCTACCCCGGAAACTGCCAACCTTCTGGTTCGGTTCGATTACGGGGTGGACAAGGGCCGCGAACGTATTCGTGAAACGGGCGCTGCCCGCTACGATCCGTTCTATGGTCCATGGTATGGATACCAACGGCCGTTCTACCGGAGCCGGATCGGCTTTGGCCAAGGATGGGGTTACGGTTATCACGATTCCTTCTTTGATCGCGGCGATGTCAGCAGCTATACCGTTTACACCAGTGGCATCGATGTGAAGATCGACCGTGCTGACGGCGAGCGTCTGTTCGAAGGCAAGGCAGAAGCCATGTCGACATCCAACCGTTTGCAATATCTGGTGCCCAATCTGGTCGAGGCGATGTTCACCGATTTCCCCGGCAGTTCAGGCGAGACTGTTCGAATTTCGATCGCACCGGAAAAAACTACCGTGCGCCGGATCGACTAAAGGGCACATCAGCTACAAGTTCAGGGCGGGTCCGGCAGCGGGCTCGCCCTTTTCTTTGCCGGACTTACTTTTTCCGGTGCGACCTGACTGCTGAAATTCCGACGCCAATTGCGACCGATCCGATTAGAAATGACCCGGGAAATCCAAGCTCGATCGGATAGATGGCATCGTAAAACCAGCGATCAATCAGATCTAGCGCGAAATTGCCCAGATGGATTGCTCCTGTCAGCAACAGGAATGCGCTCAATAGGTTGCGCCAGTCAAAAGCCGGCCATCCAGTTCCCCGCGTCAAAAAGCCCTGAATACGGGCGGCAACCCACACCAGCACCAGAATCCAGATCGCCAGAATGGCCACAGCAGCCAGCGCGCCTAGGGGAGAGATAACCCCCGCACCGAACATCAAACGCCAGTCGACCCAAATCCATCGGCGCCGCGCGCCGTATCATCCAATTCTGATACCTCGTCCCAGCGCGCCTGCGTCACCGGAGCCAGCACCAGCTGCGCCACCCGGTCGCCTCTCGCAATCGGGAACGCCGCGCTGCCATGGTTGATCAGTATGATCTTCAGCTCGCCGCGATAATCGGAATCGATAGTGCCCGGCGTATTGGGCACGGTGATCCCGTGTTTCAGCGCGAGGCCAGAACGCGGGCGGACCTGAATTTCGAAACCGACAGGAATAGCCATTGCCAATCCAGTGGCGACCGCATGGCGCGCGCCAGGCTCGATAGTCACATCCTCTGCGGACACCACATCCATACCCGCCGCGCCGCCGGTTGCGTAACGCGGTAAATCCAATCCTGCGCCATGCGCCAGCCGTTTCAACTGAACGGCAACCGTGTCACTCATCATCTTTCCCTGCCAAAGCCTTTGCAACGCGTTCGATCAAAATCCGCGCAACGTCCTGCTTGGGCATTTCGTCGAGTGTGTCGACGCCTTCGCTGGTCACAATATGCACCCGGTTGTTACTGCCGCCCATCACACCATCACCGACAGGGCCGGAAACGTCGTTGGCAACGATCCAGTCGACGCCCTTACGTTTGCGTTTCACTTTCGCATTTTCAATCACGTCCTGCGTTTCGGCTGCAAAGCCAATCAGCAGGCCGGGCCGCTTGGTACCGCCAGCCACCGAAGCCAGAATGTCCGGATTTTCGGTCAACATTAATGCCGGCGGGGCAGAGCCGCGCTTCTTCATTTTTTCCTCTACGAAATCCTTGGTCCGCCAATCCGCAACCGCCGCGACCATGATTGCTACATCTGCTGGCAATTCCCGTTTTACAACCTTGTCCATTTCGCGGGCCGATTCCACATCGATCCGCTCCACTCCCTGCGGCGTCTCCAAAAAGACCGGTCCCGCTACCAGCGTCACCCGGGCGCCTGCATTGGCTGCCGCTGCGGCAATGGCGAACCCTTGGCGTCCTGACGAACGGTTGGCGATATAGCGCACTGGATCGATTGGTTCATGTGTCGGCCCCGCAGTGATCAGAATGTGCTTTCCGTAGAGCGGGCGATGTTCGGGATCAGTTTCGAAATCTGGCTGACCGTAAAGCGGGTCGCTCTGGATACCGACCGAAAGCGGCTGTTCGTCACCTTCGATGGGCTCAGGCGCGGCCTTGCCTGCACCGGTCAGCACCAAATGGTTCATCGCTTCGGGGTCAGTTGGCGGGGCGGAAGCTGCGCCGCCTTTGGTGGCTAGCAAAGAGCCGGAAAAACCAGGTTTCGTGTCGACTTCATTGGGGTCAGCTTCCGGAGCCTCCGCCGCCAACTCATCCGTTTCCAGTTCTTCTGGTTCGGCTTGTTCGGTAACCTCTTCGAGTGTCTGCGAGACCCATTCTTGCTCGATTTCCTCGGCTGAGCGCTTGGGCATGCTGCGCGGGATCAGCGACGCGAGCAATCCGCCCAAGCCGCCGCGCGGTTCTGGCTCGGCTTCCGTCTCCTGCGCTTCTGCTTCTTCAAAGGATTCTTCTTCATCGGATAGGTCTTCAACCTGTTCATGATCATGCTCAATCCCGAGCAAATCAGCGATCTGGGCCCACACCGCCTCTGGCTCAGGCATCCGCCCGGCACCAAACTCACCGCAGGCCATCGGTCCGACGTCGGGATCCATCACATGGACCCCGGCCTTCTGCAGCATGGCGACATTGCGCTGGGTCGCTGCGTGCTCCCACATCCGCACATTCATCGCGGGCACGGCCATCACCGGCTTGTCCGTCGCCAAAATCAATGTCGTCGCCAAATCATCAGCAATCCCGGTCGCCATCTTGGCCAGAAGATCCGCTGTTGCCGGGCACACGACGACCAGATCAGCTTCACGGCTGAGCTGGATATGGCCCATCTCTGCTTCGTTTTTCAGATCCCATAAAGTTGTGTGAACCGGATTCTCGCTCAACGCGGCCAGCGCCATCGGGGTGACGAATTGCTGTCCTCCCTTGGTCACCACGCAAGTAACATCGCCTGCGATCCCGTTCGCGCCCTTACGGATCAACCGCACCAGCTCGCACGATTTATAGGCCGCAATTCCGCCGCCCACGACCAGCAGAATGCGCGGGCTTCCCACGGCGCTCATACAGCAGTTTTCGCTATGGCTGTGGTACAATTGGGCGGCAACATCTTCGGTCTTCCCCGTTCCTTTGCGCCAACTAGCAGACGCGAATAGATAGGCATCCAGACGGACACCTTATAGCTGTGCAGTTATGCCCTGCAACGTAGTGGTTAATTTTTACCTAGCGGGCAAGGGTTACCGAGGTGTAGACCCGTTACCGATGGGAGAAAATTCAATGAGGCTGATCCTGACTGCGCTGCTGTTTGTGGGCGGCTTGTTCTTCGTGGCGATGGGGGCCGGGTTTCTGCTCAACCCCGCCATCGCCGGAGAAGATTTTGGTGTGATCCCTGCCGGGATCATGGGCCATGCCAGCCTGCGGGCAGATTTCACGGCCTTCTTTGTCGTGGCCGGGGGCTGTATGATCTGGGGCGGCTGGAAACGCAAAGGCGATCCGCTGCTGGTATCCGCCGCATTGATGGGCATTGCCTTGACCGGCCGAGCAATCAATTTGGCGGTGATGGGCCCCTATGACAGTTTCTGGTTGCCGATGCTGGTGGAGGCGTCTGCGGTGATTCTTTGCCTGATCGGAAGCCGGGTGTTGCCCCATACCGCCTTCACCGAGATCGACTGAATATCGAACTCGAACCGGAAAAGCCTAGCCGATCCAGCCTAACGCGATAGCACCGGCCAGAGCGCCCGCGCCGACCAATCCGGACAACAGGTAGCCGAACCAGCCATTGCCTGGTTTCGCTGCGTTCCTGCCGCGCCGTTCCCACATCAATTCGACATCGGGCAAAGGCGGCTGTTCCGGCGCGCCGCCCTTTGGCGGATATTGTTCTTCCAGCCGGCGGATCAGTGCCGGTATCCGCATCAGCGTATCAGTATCTTCGCGAATCCGGTCGGCAATCGCCGATTCGGGGCCGAGCTCATCGCGAATCCAAGCGCGAACAAACGGGGCCGACACATCCCACATATTGATCGATGGATTGAGCTGGGTCGCGATCCCTTCGACCATCACCATTGTTTTCTGCAGCAGCAGCAAATGCGGCTGGGTCTGCATGTCGAAATCGCGGGTGATCGCGAACAGCCCGTCGAGCATTTGCCCCACACTCAGCTCGCTCACCGGCTTACCGCGCATTGGTTCGCCCACCGCGCGCAGGGCCGTCGCGAACTCGCCAACCGAATGATAGCTCGGCACATATTGCGCCTCGAAATGGATCTCCGCCACCCGGCGGTAATTGCCGGTCGTCAATCCATAGAGGATCTCCGCCAGCCACGACCGCGCACGGCGGTCAATCCGGCCCATGATCCCGAAATCAATCGCCACAATCGTTCCGTCAGCGCGGACGAACAGATTGCCCTGATGCATATCGGCATGGAAAAATCCGCCGCTGATCGCTTGTGTCAGGAAAGCCAGCACCAGGCGGTTCGCCAATTCAGGCAAATCATGCCCTGCCGCAACCAAAGCCTCGCGATTGCTGATCTTGATCCCGTCGACCCATTCAATGGTCAGGACCTTGCCATTGGTTCGGTCCCAGTCGATCGCCGGGATCACGTAGCCCGCTACGGCCTCCATACTGTCGGCGAGTTCACTGGCGCTGGCTGCCTCGCGCCGCAAATCCAGCTCGCTATTGGTCCAACGGTGAAAATTAGCGATGGTCAGCCTGGGCCGAAGCCGCTTGGCCTCTCCGCCCATCGCCTCGAGATGCGCCGCAGCCCATTCATAGGTGGCAATGTCTTTTTCGAACTTTTCGCGAATGCCGGGGCGTAAAACCTTAACCGCCACGTCAACGCCTTCGGTCGTCACGGCCCGGTGGACCTGTGCGATCGAAGCTGCGCCAACGGGAACGGGATCGATGCTGGAAAACAGCGCGTCAATCGGCTGCCCAAAACTGGCCTCGATCGCCTGTTTGATCTGTTCGAAATCAACCGGCGGCAGATTGTCCTGCAGCGACAGCAAATTTTCTGCGGCTTCTTCGCCAACCAGATCGGGGCGCGTGGCCAGGGACTGACCCAGCTTGATCGCTGCGGGGCCAATATCGCGAAATGCCTCGGCATAATTTGGCTGCTTCGGCTGGAAAGTCCCGAAGCGGGCAATCCGCGCCAGTCGCTTGACCTGAACGGGCGTATTCGCGTCGCGCTCGATCCCGCGCAGCGCACCATGTTTCGCCAGGGTCCGGCCCCATTTCAGGAGCCGCCAGATATGTGTAGCAGGTCTTGTCACGAAATCAGATTTTCCATCCTGAATGGATCGCGACAGCGCCGCCCAATATCGGTTCCACCTTGGTCCGGCTGAACCCGGCCTCGCGAATCATCCCCTCGAACACCGGCATTTTCGGGAATCGGCGGATTGATTCGGCCAGATAGCGATAGCTTTCCTCATCACCCGCAATCATCTTGCCGATCTTGGGCATCAATTTGTGCGAATACAGGTCGTAAACATCCTTGAAGCCCGGCCATTCAGTGGTTGAAAATTCGAGGCAATAAAACCGCCCGCCATGTTTCAGCACGCGGTGCGCCTCCGCCAGCGCCTGATCGATATGAGTCACATTGCGAATGCCAAACGCAATCGTATAGGCATCGAACATACGGCTGGAAAACGTCAGCTCCTCGGCATTTTGGCGCGACCAGACCAAGCTGTCGATCCCGCGATCCATCGCGCGTTCGATCCCCACATCGAGCATTTCCTGATTGATGTCGGACACGGTCACATCCGCACCTTTTTCCGCCATGCGAAAGGCAATGTCGCCCGTACCGCCGGCCATATCCAGGATCGCTTCGCCATATTGCGGTTTGACCCGCCGCACGAAGCGGTCCTTCCACAAACGGTGCATGCCGCCCGACATGGCATCGTTCATGATGTCATATTTGGCCGCAACATTGGAAAAGACTTCACCCACCAAGGCGGTCTTCTCGCTCGCATCGACATCTTTATAGCCGAAAGAAACCTGATCACTCATAGGCGCCGCCTTACGGACAATTGCCCCTGTCGGAAAGGGTGTTAGGGGGAGCAATGCCAGAACTTGATTATGCCTGAACTTCCCGAAGTAGAAACAACGGTTCGGGGCCTTGCCCGGTTCCTCGATGGGCAGCGAATTGTGCGCGCGGCTGTCAACCGCCCGGACATGCGCCGCCCCTTCCCGGTAGATTTGGTCCAGGCATTGACGGGCGCGAGGGTGACCGGCCTCGGCCGCAGAGCCAAATATGGGCTGATCCATACTGACCGGGCCCGGACCATCATTTTCCATCTAGGCATGAGCGGGCGTTGGCGAATCGATCCGGAAACGGCGGACAAACACGATCATTTCGTGATCGAAACCGCCGACCACCACTTCGCGCTATGCGATCCCCGCCGATTCGGCTGGGTCGATCTGGTCGATACCGATGGGTTGGACAAATGGCCCTCCTTCGCCGCGATGGGGCCAGAGCCGCTGGGGCCGGGCCTATCTTCCGGCCACCTTCACCGCGCCTTCAAAGACCGCAAACAAGCGGTCAAGCTGATGCTGCTCGATCAGCGAATCGTCGCAGGCCTGGGCAATATCTATGTGTGCGAGGCGTTGTTCAGGGCCGGGATCAAGCCGGACAAGCCAGCTGGCAAAGTATCCCGCAATGCACTGGACCGACTGGTGCCTGCGATTCGAGAGGTCCTGCAACAATCAATTGAGGACGGCGGATCATCCCTGCGCGATTACGCCCGGCCTGACGGGGAACTCGGCTATTTCGCGACTCGCTTCGATGTTTACGGGCGTGAAGGAGAAACCTGTCACCACGGCGACGGCGGCATTATCAAACGCATCGCCCAAGGTGGGCGGAGCACATGGTATTGCCCGAGGTGCCAGAAGTAGGGCGCTCGATTTGAAACATTGCGCCAAGAGGCCGTTTTTTTGTTTAGCCTCAAGCGCCGGCGGTCGCATGCGCTCCCTTAGGCTACGCGCTAACCGCGCGGCGGGCCCTCTTGGAGAATTTGGCGCCCTTTGGCTGCCGCGACCACGATCAAGGTGCCATAGTGAAAGGCCGGGACTGGCTCGGTCCGCGACCAGCGGACCGCAAGGCCGACCGGCCGCCGGGCGGTTAGCCCGCCCCTCGGAGGCGTTTGCGCAGCGAACTGGCCGTGAGAGAATACAAACCACACCAAACAAATATTGACGATTCGCACCACGCTTTGTAAAGGGCGCGCTTTCCGGCGGGAAACTGCCGTCTCCGATTTTTAAATTCAAGTTTTCCGGCCGCTTCCTAAAGTGGCCAGATAAAGGACAAATATGGCCAATTCGCCGCAAGCCCGCAAACGTATCCGCCGCAACGATCGCCGCGCCGAAATCAATGGCGCTCGCATCAGCCGCATTCGCGGTTTCGTGAAGAAGGTCGAATCCGCCATCGAAGGCGGCGACAAGACTGTTGCTTCGGAAGCATTGAAAGCAGCCCAGCCTGAACTGGCTCGCGGCGTTGCTCGCGGCGTGATGCACAAGAATACAGCGTCGCGGAAAATGTCGCGCCTGTCGAAGCGAGTCGCCGCACTCTGATATAATCAAGGCGATTCGCGCTCGGCCATTAATTTGGGCGAATCGGGAAGAGTTTGCAGGTCCAGAACCTGCTCTAAAGACACTGAAGGGTCGGCACCATTTGGGCCGGCCCTTTTTTATTGCACTCTTGTGGCAACCATATCCGCCGCAACACCTAGAAAATCCACGATTCGCAGGCCAAGATGGTGAAAATCCAGAGTAAACAGACTCTTAAACGGACGTCTGCGGGGTTGCGTTGAGTCAACAGCTTTATTTCAGATTTTTTACACCTAACGCTCTTGCTTCAATAGAAAACGCGTTCATAACAAGCCTTCGGTTTGGGACTGGACAGTTCAAGCCTTAATATCATTGGCCGATAGGGGGCAGCCCGGGGATTGCAGATTCACCGGTATGGCGTAGCTATGTTCGCGGGGGTCCAGCGTACAATTTAGCTTCTGCCATGGCTATCGGTTTTTTTTAGATAACCGGCAAAAGCCGGAGGTGTGGGATCTGGGGAACCGATGGCTAGCAAAGAAATTAGTCCGGGCGAATCAAAACGCTCGGGGAACGCAAAAGGCGGCAGCGATATCAAGATGGAAGATTTGGAGGCGGTGAATTTGGCGGCTGACTGGTCAGACATCAGTCAGGGCTTGCGCAAGGATCTGGGCCATCAATTGCATAGCCAATGGATCAAGCCGATCCAGCTGGGCGGTTTCTGCAAAGACAGCGGCACGCTCGACCTTTTTCTACCAACAGACTTTTCCGCCAATTGGGTGCTAGACCGGTTTTCTGACCGCCTATCGCTGGCATGGAAAATTGCCCGCAGCGAAGTGCGCCATGTACGGATCGCCGTGCATCCAGGCCGCCGCAAATTGCCTGAAATGACATTGCATGGCGGCAATTACGGCGACGACTTCAATGGCGCTTATGGCAATGGCCCATATTCTAACGGCAGGCGCCCAGCCAATGATGGCAGCGATCCATCGATGATTGCAGCCGGCACGATTGGGGAACGCGGCTTTACGTCTTCCGTGGGACTTGATCCGTCACTAACCTTTGCCGCCTTTGTCACCGGCGAAGCCAATGTTTTGGGCTGCAACGCAGCGCAGCGTATGGCTGCCACCGAAACACCGCAATTCTCCCCGCTTTATCTCAAGGCCGCGACGGGTCAGGGCAAGACGCATCTGCTGCACGCCATCGGCCATTCCTATCTTGCGGCACATCCCCGCGCGCGCATTTTCTACTGTAGCGCAGAACGCTTCATGGTCGAATTCGTCCAGTCGCTAAAACAGAACCAGATGATGGAGTTCAAGACTCGCCTGCGCAGTTTCGACCTGCTGCTGGTCGACGATATCCAGTTCATCATCGGCAAGGCATCGGCGCAGGAAGAACTGCTTTATACGATTGATGCACTGCTCGCAGAAGGCAAACGACTGGTTTTTGCCGCAGACCGCGCACCGCAAGCACTGGACGGCGTTGAACCACGCCTGCTCAGCCGCCTGTCGATGGGTCTGGTGGCTGATATCCAACCCGCCGATATCGAATTGCGCCGCAAGATCCTCGAATCGAAGCTAACCCGCTTTGCCCCGCTGGAAGTACCCGGCGATGTGATCGAATTTCTCGCCCGTACCATCACGCGCAATGTTCGCGAGCTGGTCGGCGGCCTCAATAAATTGATCGCCTATGCGCAGCTGACCGGCCAAACCGTCTCGCTGCAACTGGCAGAAGAACAGCTGACCGATATCCTGTCGGCCAATCGCCGCCGGATCACCATCGACGAAATCCAGCGCACCGTGTGCCAGTTTTACCGGATCGACCGATCGGAGATGTCTTCGAAGCGGCGCGCACGTGCCGTGGTCCGCCCACGTCAGGTTGCAATGTACCTGTCGAAAGTGTTGACCCCGCGCAGCTATCCGGAAATCGGCCGCAAATTCGGCGGACGCGATCACTCCACCGTCATTCACGCCGTGCGCCTGATCGAAGATCTGCGCACCCGCGATGCGGATATGGACGGCGATGTGCGCAGCCTGCTGCGCCAACTGGAAAGCTGATCGAAGTACCCACATCTCTCCACATTGTTTGAACAGGTAACGAGCAGGGTTTTGCCCATAACCTCCACAGGGTTGCGCACAGCCTTGTCGACAGGCCATGCCATCGCGTCTTATGGGAAGATTATGGCCCTATCCCCTGATCGCCTCGACCGTTTTGCCCGCCATATCGTGATCCCCGAAGTGGGCGGCGCGGGACAGATTGCGCTGATTCAGGCCAATGTCGTGCTGGTCGGCCTGGGTGGGATTGGCAGTCCGGCCCTCCAATATCTGGCCGGAGCGGGCATTGGCCAGCTGACGCTGATCGATGATGGAGATGTCGAACTTTCCAATCTTCAGCGCCAAACACTGTTTTCCCAGCGCGACATTGGCCATTCCAAAGCGGTCGCCGCGCGCGGTTGGCTGGCCAATTTTGACAACCGGATCAGCGTTACCATCCGTGACGACCGGGTGACGGCAGACAATGCCGCATCGCTGATCGAAGGCGCCGATCTGGTATTGGACGGGACCGACAATTTCGCCACCAGGCTGGCCATTTCCGATGCCTGTACTGCGCGCGGAATTCCGCTCCTCAGCGCTGCGGTCGGCCGTTTCCAGGGGCAGGTCGGGGCATTCGCCGGCCATCTGCCCGATCAAGCCTGCTATCGTTGCTTCGTAGGCGATGCCTTCGATGCCGAAGATTGCGACACCTGCGCCGAAGACGGGATGCTGGGCGCGATGGCCGGATGGATCGGCAGTTTCGCCGCGATGCAGGCGGTGCGCGTGCTGCTGGATGGTGTCAGCACTTTTGGCGATCCGCAGTGGGGCAAGTTGCATATCCTTGGCGGGATGAAGCCGGGGATGCGCACGCTGACTATTGCAAAGGATCCGGCCTGCAAGGGGTGTAGCAGCAAATGAGCAATGTGGCCGCGGCGCAAAGGAGTGCAGAAAATTGACCAGACAATTTATCACTGACGTCGGCGGCGTCGCTTCATCACCTTCGCCGATCAGCCATGCGGTGGTGCTGGGAAATCAATGCTGGGTCAGCGGGCAATTGTCGGTCGACGAACATGGTCGCTACGTGCCGGGCAACGCCCGCGACGAGGCGAAACGCGCCTTCGACAACATCTTTGCAATTCTCAAGGCAGCTGGTTTCGACCAGAGCGCCATCGTCTATGTCGATATCGCCTTCATCGATCTGGACGATCTACCCGAAGTGAATGCACTTTGTGCAGAGCTGTTTCCTGAAGGAAAGCGTCCAGCCAGAACGATCTATCAGGCCGCACGACTGCCGTTCGATGGTCGCATCAAGGTGCAAGCGATCGCGGCGCGAGAGCCGCAGGGCTAGCCGTTCGCTTAGCCCAGAACTTCCTCCACCCATTGCGGCACCAGTTCGCTGGCAGGTCCCTGGCGCGCCTCGTGAAACCAGTGCGAACCTTCGCTGCGTTCCAGGTTGAGTTCGAGCGTGCGCGCGCCTAGCTCCCTCGCATCGCGCACAAAGCCAGCCGCCGGATAGACCGCGCCGGATGTGCCGATGCTGACGAACAGGTCTGCCTCGCGCAGCGCACGATAGATGCGGTCCATCTGATACGGCATCTCGCCAAACCAGACGACGTCCGGACGCAGGCTGGGCGCCTGGCACACCGGGCACGGCGGGCGCCCCCCGTCTTTGGCGAGCATGGGCGCGTCCCAAGGGGAGCGCATCTCGCACGCAAGGCACAGCGCGCTCCTCAATTCGCCATGCATGTGCAGCACGCGCTTCGCCCCGCCCCGTTCATGCAAATCGTCGACATTCTGTGTCACGATCAGCAGGTCACCGGAAAACTCCGCTTCCAGCCGCGCCAGCGCCTTGTGTGCGGCATTAGGCTGAACCCTGCCAAGCGCAGCACGCCGCATGTCGTAAAAGCCCAGCACCAGATCGGGATCGCGCGCGAAACCCTCAGGCGTCGCGACATCCTCCACCCGGTGCTGTTCCCACAGTCCGCCCTCGGCCCTGAATGTATCGATTCCGCTTTCCGCGCTGACCCCTGCACCGGTTAAAATCACGATATTGTCGATCTTGTCCATCCAACGCCTCTTGTCGTCACTGTGAACTTGTTTCAGGGTCCATTGTTCACCTTGCGCCGACCTATTTGAGGCATGATGAATGGTGAAACAAGTTCACAGAGACGGGTTCCTTGGAGGTTATGTGGCAAAGATAGGCATTATCGGCAGCGAAGGCCGCATGGGGCAAGCGCTGGAGCAGGCCATCACAGATGCAGGCCATGTTTATGCCGGCGGAATCGATAAGGGCGGCGATGTTACGGCGCTGGCGGCCAAGGTCGATGTGCTGGTCGATTTCTCCGCCCCCGCTGCCTTGCAGACAAACCTCGACGCGGCGATTGCGGCAAGTGTCCCGCTGGTGATCGGCACCACCGGGCTGGAACAGGGCCATCATTCAGCGATTGACGCGGCGGCGCAGAAAGTGGCCATCCTGCAAACCGGGAATACCTCGCTCGGCGTTACCTTGCTCGCCCATCTGGTGCGCGAAGCAGCGGCTCGGCTAGGTGATGATTGGGATATCGAGATTGTCGAAATGCATCACCGGATGAAGGTTGATGCGCCGTCCGGCACTGCATTGCTGCTGGGCGAAGCAGCCGCCGAAGGCCGGGGCATCGACCTTGCGAGCAATTCAGAACGCGGACGGGATGGACATACCGGCGCACGGGCCAAGGGTGCCATCGGCTTCGCATCATTGCGCGGCGGCACCGTGGCAGGCGATCACAGCGTGATCTTGGCAGGCGATGAAGAACGCATCACCCTGACCCATAATGCCGAAAACCGGATGATCTTTGCGCGCGGCGCGGTGAAGGCGGCGGGATGGCTGATTGGTAAGCCCGCAGGGCGTTACACGATGGCAGGCGTGCTGGATTTGTGAACCTGCCCACATGACCAAAGACCAGATTTTCGAATTCTTTCGCCGCTTGGCCGAGGATAATCCCGAGCCGGAAACCGAGCTCGAATATGGTAATACCTATCAATTGGTGGTGGCAGTCGCGCTGTCTGCTCAGGCGACCGATATCGGGGTCAACAAGGCGACCCGCAGGCTGTTTGCCGAAGTAACCACTCCGGCACAAATGGTTGCACTGGGCGAGGATGGCTTGAAGGAGCATATCAAGACCATCGGCCTGTTCAATTCCAAGGCCAAAAACGTCATCGCCATGTCGGAAATGCTGATCGCGGATTTCGGTGGCGAGGTTCCGGCGCAACGTGACGCGCTTACGCTGCTGCCCGGCGTAGGCCGCAAGACAGCCAATGTGGTGATGAATTGCGCCTTCGGGATGGAGACTTTCGCAGTCGACACGCATGTATTTCGCGTCGGTAACCGTACCGGGCTGGCCAAGGGCAAAACACCCGAAGCGGTCGAGGCGAAATTGGAAAAGCGCGTGCCCGGGCCCTTCCGCCGCCATGCACATCACTGGCTAATCCTGCACGGCCGCTATGTGTGCAAAGCCCGCACACCGGAATGCTGGCGCTGCAATGTCGCAGACCTGTGCAGCTTTCGGAAGAAAGTGCTGGAGAAAAAATGATTGAGACGAGTTGCCCGGAATGGTCCGGTTCGCCGCCTGCGAACCGCAAGGGCGACTGCCCGCCGGCCGGTTAGGCCGCCCCTCGAAGGCGTTGGCGCAGCCAACTAGCCGTGAGAGAAATCAAACATCGTCCGCGCTGATCATTTCCTCGCGGTCGATCTCGCCCGTCAGGCTCGCGACAGTTACCGCCACTGCCGCATCGCCACTGACATTGGTGGTGGTGCGCATCATATCCATGATCCGGTCCACCCCGGCCACGAATGCAATGGTTTCCAGCGGCACGCCAACTGCGCCGAACACCAGCGCCATCATGATCAGACCAGCGCCCGGAATACCGGCGGCCCCGATGGCGCCCAGCGTGCCCAGAATGGAGATCAGGAAGTAATCACCCCAGCTTAGATCAACGCCGAAAACCTGCGCGCCGAACAAGGTGGCGAGGCCCAGATACATTGCGGTGCCGTTCATGTTGATCGTAGCGCCCAGCGACACGACGAAGCTCGCCACCGAATTGCTGACACCCAGATTTCGCCGCACACAGCGCAGCGTGACGGGTAATGTCGCGTTGGAGCTGGCGGTGGAATAGCTGACGGCAATCGCGTCTATGATACCGCGGAAGAAGTCGATCACCGGCAGCTTGGCGATGAATTTGATCATCGAAGAATACATCACGCCGATGATCAGGAAGCAGCCGACATAATTCAGCACCACCAGTTTGCCGAGCGCGCCCAAGGCGTCCAGCCCCAAGGTTCCGGCTACCCACGCCATCAGTGCAAATACGCCAAACGGGGTCAGTTCCATCACCACCATCGTCACTTTTTGCATGACGATCGAGCCCGAATCGAAGATTTTCAGAACCGGCTCGCCCTCTTCCTTCGCCATCAAAATGCCGATGCCGATCAGCATGGAGAAGATAATCAGGGGCAGCACATTCACATCCGCCATCACCTGCACAGGGCTCTGCGGGACCATGCCCAGCAGCATTTCCCGCCATGTCGTATCATTGGGCGGCGGTATATCACCCATCTGGAGCGCGGAGGTATCGACGCCCATACCGGGCTCGATGACGGTGCCGAGGAACAGCCCCAGCCACACCGCGATCTGGCCGCTGACGATAAACAGCAGCAGCGCGCGCCAGCCGACACTGCCCAGCTTACGCAAATCCCCGATGGCGGCGATCCCTGCGACCAGGCTGAAGAAGATCAGCGGCACCACCAGCATTTTGATAAAGCCGACGAACACATCGCCGAAAATCTTGATGCTTTCTGCATCCGGGCCCCAGAACCGGCCCACGATAATTCCCAGGATGAGCGCGGCGATTACCCGCTGCCACAAGGGCGTGGCGAACCAGAATTTCAACATGCGGTAATCCCCTGTGCCCCCAAGTGGTGCGTTGGACCTTGTGCCTCTCGTACGGGCTGTGGGCAAGGCCTAAGGCTCATGCCGAAAATCACTGCGCCAAAGCCGCTTTGGCAATCCGCGCGTAAATCCTGCTGAGCGTATCCAGATCGGCAACTGCCACCGCCTCGTCCCGCTTATGCATCGTCGCGTTCACCAGACCGAATTCGATCACCGGGCATAGCGCGCGCAAGAACCGGGCGTCGGATGTGCCGCCGGTGGTGGAGGCCTCGGGTTCAATCCCGGTCTCGGCCTTCACCGCATCAGCAATCATCTGCGAGAATTCACCCGGAGGGGTCAGAAACGGCTCGCCGGAAATGATCGGGCGGGCAATACCGCCATGCTTTTCGGCAATCTCACTGACCAATTTGGACAGGGATGCACCGCTATGTAGATCGTTAAAGCGAATTGAAATACGCGCCTTGGCCGTTTCCGGGATGACATTATGGGCCGGATTGCCCACTTCCAGATCGGTAATTTCCAAATTGGACGGCTGGAACCAGTCAGTTCCCTCGTCCAGCACCAGCGCATCAAGCTCCGCCAGAATACGCACCATCTTGGGCAACGGATTATCGGCCAGGTGGGGATAGGCCACATGGCCCTGCGTCCCGCCCACTTCCAGCCAGATATTGACTGAACCGCGCCGGCCGATCTTCATCATATCACCCATGCGGTTTACCGAAGTGGGTTCGCCAACCAGACACAGATCAGGCACATCACCGCGCTCGCGGATCAAATCGATCAAGGCGCGGGTGCCATAGGTAGCCGGGCCTTCTTCATCGCCGGTAATGATAAAGCTGATGGTTCCAGCATCGGCAGGAATGTGTGACATCGCAGCGACCATTGCCGCGATCGATCCCTTCATATCCACTGCGCCGCGCCCATACAGCAAATCGCCCCCCGGAGCTGTGCGAATCTCCGGCGCGAAAGGCGCGCTGGCCCAGCCCCCGCCGGGCGGGACCACATCCAGATGGCCGGCAAAGGCGATATGTTTGCATCCATCCGCCCCGCGGCGGATGGCGAACAGATTCTCCACCGGGCCATCGGGCGCTTCGCCTTTGACAAAGCGGTGCACCTCGAAACCGAGCGGCTTAAGCATCGCCTCCATCACAGCGAATACCTCGCCAGTGGCGGGGGTCACGCTTTCAACCGCAATCAGGCGTTCGGCATATGTAACGGCGGCATGGTCAGCGGCGGCTGGCAAGTGGCTGGTGTTGGTCATGAAAATGTGCGTAAACCAGTGTGCTGCAGCTTTCCAGCGGGAGTTCACAAAAGGAGTTCATCAGCGTGCCCAAAGTTGATCTTTCCGCTATCCCGCAAACCAACGCGACGGGCTATCCCCCTCCGTACGACCAAGCGGTTAAAGGCCGCTGGTATCGGCGCCTTGCCCCGGCGGCGGGGCTGACCTATCTGGCCGCGAGCCATGTGGTGTTGAAACCCGGTGCATGGTCATCACAGCGTCATTGGCATGATGACGAGGACGAGCTGCTGGTTATCCTGTCGGGCGAGGCTGTGCTGGTCGATGATGACGGCGAAACGCCGCTGTCGGCAGGCGATGTGGCAGCCTTTCCTTCCGCCGATGGCAATGGCCATCATTTGCGTAATATGAGCGATAAGGACTGCGTCTTTCTAGTAGTCGGCGCGGGCGAGAAACTGTCCGGCGGGTCCTATTCGGACATCGATATGATCTTTGACGAATATGGCTATTACCGCAAAGACGGCACACCGTACGGGTCTGACCGCATAAAGTAGGGCAGCAGCGACTGGAGGCTACGGCTTGGACTGGCTTGGTTTTGCACTGGCAGTGCTACTGATTGAAATCACCCCCGGCCCAAACATGGCATGGCTGGTTTCGCTGGCGCTGGCTGATGGACGCCGCGCCGGAGTGGCCGCCACCTTTGGGATCGCCATCGGGCTCAGCATCAATGCCGCCATTTCCAGCGCCGGGCTGAGTGCATTGCTCGCCAGCCAGCCTGCAATCAGCAGCTGGGCAGGTATTGCAGCGGGTGCGATGATGTTCTGGCTGGCGTGGCGCGGCTGGCTGGAAAGCGGGGAATCGTCCCCTTCCGCCATGGCCCCTTACAGGCCAGGCCGGGATTTGGCCGCAGGAATCGGGATCAATCTGCTCAACGCCAAGGCGGCACTGTTTTTCATCACAGTGGTTCCGCAATTCACATCTGGCCCGCAGGCCGGCATGGGCGAAATTCTGATACTGGGAATGATCAGCGTCTTGATTGCAACGCTGATCCATCTGACATTGGTGTTTGGCGCCGAACGATTGCGCGGATTTGTCACCGATCCCAAATCCAACTCGGCCTTTCGCCGGATACTGTCGGCCTTGATGGCGCTGGTCGGGTGCTGGTTCACCTATGGAGCGCTGCGATAGTTGCGACTAGCGGCGCACTTCCTCGACAACTAGGGGACCGGGTGCGAATGCCTCGTCCAAAAGCCGCGCCATTCGCAGGCCGGCCTGCGTGATCCGGCGCTGTGATATCGGAATCGCGGCCACAATGTCCTCCTGAGACAAGGCGGCTTCCTGCGGCAGTTCGGCTGGGCACACATCCTGGTCGAACGCGCCAGGATAGACGAAATCGCGTGCCAATTGCCAGCTCTCGCGGCCCCATTCTGCCGCGTCGCCGCCCGCTAAATCGGCGCGCTCGGCTGCACTATAATAGCGAATCAGGGAGGGGCGCGCTGAAGTAATGGCGCGTTCCGCCAGCGGTCCGTCCCAGATGCTGTGCAGGTTTAGGCCCGGCGCGATGCCATAAGATGTCACCCGGTCATTCCCGCCTCGGTCTTCCTTATCGCCCGAATGCAGCGGCATATGCACATCACCGACAAAATGGGCGAGAAAAGCCAGCGCTTCCAACCGGACATTGGGCGGCAGACTTTCATCCGCCAGAATGCGCTGGTTGCGCTCGATCTGGGCGATGATGCAATTGCCGCCACTGCAGTTGTCGCGCGCGTTGTATGCCTCACAAATCGGCGCGGTGCGGTAATGCCAGGCGAAAGTATAACCCCAGCGCCAATAGTCGCGCCTTATGCAATCGGGCCAGGCCGCAGCGTCTTGCAAGCTGCGGAGCCGGCATTGGGGCGTTCCCAGCCTCCGCTCATAAGTGATCAGCCGGGCAATCGCGGTGCGGGTTTCCGGCTTCACATTTGCCAAGGCGATATCGGCAGTTGTCCGGTGGCCAAATTCGCCCCAGGCCATCGCAGGGACCGAAACCAACGCCGACAGAATCAGCGCAAACCCTGCAATCAGGTAACAGCCGCGACTTCGTATTGTTCTAGAACCCATTGTTCTTCCTCTGCTGCGGCGACCCAGGCCTGCATCCATTCATGTTCCCACACCGCTTCCATATAGGCTTCGGCAAAGCCGGGCACGCCAATTCGATAGGTGATGAACCGGCTGACCACCGGGGCGAAGAAGATATCCGCTGCGCCGAATGTACCGAACAGGAACGGGCCGCCTTGACCAAACCGTGCGCGGGCTTCGGCCCATAATTGCAGCACACGGACGATATCAGCCGTGCAATCGTCGGAAATCTGGACGCCTTCGTGGCGGCTGCGGATATTCATCGGGCAGGTCCGGCGCAGGCTGAGAAAACTGCTGTGCATTTCCGCCACCATCGACCGGGCCATGCCGCGGGCCGCGTCATCCTTGGGCCAGAACCGGTCACGCCCGATCTTGTCACCCAGATATTCCATGATCGCCAGACTGTCCCAGATCACGGTTTCTTCGTCCCACAGGATCGGCACTTTGCCCGATGGCATGATTTCGCCAGACTGGCGCTTGGCCAATTCCCATTCCTCGCCGCCGATATTCACCGTCAGTTCTTCGAAATGCAGGCCGGATTGTTTCATCGCCAGCCAGCCGCGCAAGCTCCAGCTGGAATAGTTCTTATTGCCGATAATCAGCTTCATGTTCGCACCTTGATACCCACCGAACCGCCGCGATAGGCGTTCATCATGGCAGTGTCGAGACTGAACGAAACGTGCAAGCCCTTCCCTCTGAACACCAGCATGATTAAGACGAACGCATGACCCTTCGCCCTTTTCATCTGGCCTTTCCAGTCCATGATCTCGCCCTGGCCCGTCAATTTTACAGCACCATTCTTGGCTGTGAGGAAGGCCGCAGCGCTGATCAATGGATCGATTTCAATTTCTACGGTCATCAAATTGTGACTCATCTGGTGCCCGAAATGAGCCATGCCGATGCTGGCGCAAATCCAGTTGATGGTCACGGCGTGCCGGTTCCGCATTTCGGCGTGGTGCTGGAAATGGCTGACTGGCAATCACTGGCAGACCGGCTGCGAGCAGCAGGCGTCACATTTGAAATCGAACCGACCATCCGGTTTCAGGGCCAGCCGGGCGAACAGGCGACGATGTTTTTCCGCGACCCATCGGGCAATGCAATCGAGATGAAGGCTTTTGCCAGCCTCGAAAGCCTGTTTGCCAGATAACCGGCTCTTTCGCCGCCCATGCAAGTCTGTATGAACGCTTTCAAGACAGGTAATGCAAAGGGCCAAATATGCAGTTTGATGAAGTCGTTTTGGGGCGCCGCTCGATCCGCGGATACAAGCCCGATCCCGTGCCCGAGGCACTGATCAGGGAAGTGCTGGAAATCGCCATGCGAGCGCCTTCCTCGATGAATACGCAGCCCTATAATTTCTATGTCATCACTGGCGAACCGCTCGATCGGATCCGTGCGGGCAATACCGAACGGATGATCGCGGGCGTACCGCAAAGCCGCGAATTTCGCACTGGTGAGGCATTCGCCGGGGAGCACCGCGAACGTCAGATCGGTGTCGCCAAACAATTGTTCGGCGCCATGGGCATAGAACGCGATGACAAGGAACGGCGGCAAGACTGGGTCCTGCGCGGCTTCCGCCAGTTCGACGCGCCAGTGTGCGTGATCGTGACCTATGACAAGGTGCTGGACGGCAGCGACGACACCCCCTTTGATTGCGGCGCAGTCGCCACCGCACTGGTCAACGCAGCATGGTCACGCGGCCTCGGCACAGTGATCAACAGCCAGGGCATCATGCAATCGCCAGTGGTGCGCGAACACGCGGGTATCGCCGATGATCAGGTAATCATGAAAAGTATCGCGCTGGGCTGGCCTGATGAAAGCTTCCCGGCAAATGCGGTCGTCTCCACCCGCAAGAGCGTGGACGATGCGGCAGTATTTGTGGGTTTTGGGGATTAAGGGAGCGGACCTGAATGGCTGCGACCATCGCATCCAGCCCGTACATATGATCGCGCTTTCCCGCTCAAAATTGGTGAACCGGAAAGATATTTGGCCAAAGCCGATCAACTGTTCGAAAAATCGGATCGGCTGCCGTGCACCAAGGGAATGATAGGACTTCTCATGCATTGAGTAGGCATGACCAACGTTTTCGCACTTATGATCCGTGTACTGCTACATGTTGGGGCAGCTCTGATCGCAGTGAACGAAATTCGGGGCATAATATTGGCGGGCCCCGTACTTTACGGCATGTACGAATCGGGCGGGACGTTATTCTCCATTTGGATTGGTTTATGTTCGCTGGGCGGAATTGTCTTGTCCGTTATCGTACCGCTGATTGCAGCCAATAAGATCAAAAAATATAGCAGCGCTTGGCTGGCCAAGAAAACGGCAAACGCCTGACCTTCCTTTCAGAAGACTACGCCGTTCGCCAAACCAAATTATTCGAGCGTAGTGATGCTATCTAAAGGAGGCGGCTGGGTCGTTAACCGCCTCAACCTTAAACCCCGGCGTCCATCAGCACCGCGGCGCGCAATTCAGGAATTCCCATTCCTTTTTCTGCGCTGGTCACGTGCATTTCGGGGAAGGCGGCAGGGTGTTTGCGCACTTCGTCGGCCACTTTCGCGATTACCGCGTCCAGTTCGCTGGCCTTGATCTTGTCGGCCTTGGTCAGCACCACGCGGTAGCCCACGGCAGCACCGTCGAGCATTTCCATCATGTCGCGGTCGACATCCTTGATGCCGTGGCGCGAATCGATCAGCACCAGATTGCGGTGCAGCACTTGGCGGCCGCGCAGATAGCTTTTGACCAGTTTCTTCCATTTATCGACCACGGAAGGCGGGGCCTTGGCAAAGCCGTAACCCGGCATATCGACCAGCCGGAACAGCGTGGGTTCGCCCACTTCGAAGAAGTTGAGTTCTTGTGTCCGGCCCGGCGTTACCGACGCGCGCGCGATTGATCGGCGGCCAGTCAGCGCATTAAGCAGCGACGATTTTCCGACATTACTCCGCCCGCAAAAGGCAATTTCCGGCACCGTTGGTTCGGGCAGGAATTTCAATTGCGGCGCGGACAGCAGGAAATCCACCCGTCCCGAAAACAGCTTGGCCGCACGCCGCGCCAGCAATTCCCGCTCGCGTTCGTCGACTTCGGAGTGATCACTGCCGCCATCATGGTCGCCGCTATCTGGCGGGCCTGCGTCGGGCATGCTCATGTCTTGCTCTTCTTATCATCGGGTCCGTCACCGCTCGCTTTAGCGCGAGCGGCATCTTCCTTGTCCTTATTCGCCTGCGCCCGCAGCTGCGGATGCTTGGAATAAAGGTAACTCTGCTGTGCCAGCGTGAGGATGTTGGAGGTTACCCAGTACACCAGCAAACCTGCGGCAAACGGCGCCATCACGAACATCAACATCCACGGCATGATGTTGAAAATCTGCTGCTGCATCGGGTCCATCGCGGCGGGATTCAGTTTAAACGTCATCCACATCGTCAGTCCGAGCAATACCGCCAGCACACCAATGCCAAGGAAGCTTGGCGGGGTGAACGGCAGCAGACCGAACAGATTGAGGATCATCGCCGGATCGGGCGCGGACAAATCCTTGATCCACAGAATGAACGGTTGATGCCGCATTTCAATGGTCAGGATCAGCGTTTTATACAATGCGAAGAAGATCGGAATCTGGATCAACATCGGCAGACAGCCCGCCAGCGGATTGACGCCTTCCTTCTTATACAGCGCCATGATTTCCTGCTGCTGCTTCGGCTTGTCGTCCTTGTGCCGTTCCTGCAGCGCCTTCATCTTGGGCTGAATGGCCTTCATCGAGGCCATCGAGGCGAAACCCTTCTGCGCGATGGGGAACATCGCAGCGCGGATCACCACCGTCAGCAGGATGATCGCCACCCCAAAATTGCCGACCAGGCTGAACAATTTGCTGAGCAACCAGAAGATCGGTTTTTCGAACCAGGCGAACCAGCCCCAATCGATCGCATAGCCGAATTTAGCGACCCCGGCGTCTTCGTAACCATCAAGAACGGTCGAATCCTTGGCTCCGGCAAACAGCCGCGTGGTGCGGCTGGCCTGTGTGCCTGCCGCCACGGTTACCGGCTGATAGATCATATCCGCGCGGTAAATATCCTTGCCCAGCGAGCGGAAGTCCGCCGCCGGGTCTGTGCCCTCTTCGGGGATCAGGGCCGACAACCAGTAAATATCGGTGAAACCGAGCCAGCTGGTCCGCCCCTCGGGCGTGACCGTGCCAACTTCGGCAACATCATCATAATCATTGGCGAAAGTGACCGTGTCGCCAAATGCGCCGATCGGGCCCGAATGGACGTTCCACGTATCGCTGCTGGCGGTCGCGCTGGTACGGTTAACCGTGGCGAAGGGGCGCACGACAATCGGCGCTGCGCCGGTGTTGGACACCGATTGCTGCGCCGTAATCATATAATGTTCGTCAATCGACAGAGCGATCTGGAACTGCTGTCCGGTATCATTTGCCCAACTGAGCGTAATCGGATTGTCCTGAGTCAGAGGGCCAGCGCTGGCCTGCCACACGGTTTTGGCATCGGGAACAGTTACGCCCTGCCCAACCCAGCCAAATTGCGCGAATTGTTGCGCCGGCGTACCTTGAGGTGAAAACAAGCGAACCGGGCCGCTGTCTTTCTTCACCGTCTGGCGGTGCGTCTTCAGGGTAATATCATCGATTCGCGCACCAATTAGATTGATTGAACCAAGTACTTCCGGCGAATCGATTTCGACCCGCGTGGTCTCGGCCAGTGCGGTGACCAGATCGGCCCGCTCTTCCTCGATCGCAATGGGATCGGTCAGCCCGCCTTCGCGGTTACGTGTTGCTGGTGCGGACGCTGCTGCATCACTTACCGCGTCTGCCTTGGCCGCCTGCGTGGTGGGGGCAGGCTGCGGATAGAAGTAATTCATCCCGGCGTCCCAGCCCAGAAGAAGCAAGCCGCACATTACTACGGCGACCAGAAGATTGCGCTGATTGTCCAAAATATCGGATCCCGTAACTCTAGATTGAATTCAAAATATGGGGCGGTTCAAGGTACTGGATCGTACCCATGTCCGCCCCAAGGATGGCAGCGCAATATACGCTTAGTGGCCAACCATCCACCCTTGATCGCGCCATATTTTCCCAGCGCCTGAATCGCATATTCGCTGCAGGACGGGGCATAGCGGCATGTTGGCGGCAAAATCCGCGATGGACCAAGCTGCCAGCCCTTGGCAATCCAGATGAAAATGTGCTTCATTTGGTCTTGTTAGGCCCATTCATACCGCGGTTCTTGCCAAATCGGCCCGCTGATCGTTTGCGTGGGGGATCATCCTCGCCTGCATTTGCCTTTGCCAACGCCCGCGCTAATTCCAGTCGCAATCTGGCGAAGTTCCGTTCGAGCCCGCCTTCGCGGCCGATCAGGATATGGTCGTGATCCGCCAACCCCTCGCCGGGTAATGCATCACGTAGCAATTCCCGGAACCGGCGCTTCATTCGGTTGCGGACCACCGCATTACCGATTTTCTTGGTGACGGTGATGCCGTACCGCATGCCCTGCCCCTGATTGGGATGAGCCAGCAAAACGAAACCGGGACGTGCTACGCGCAGGCCCCGGTTTGCGGAAAGAAAATCAGCGCGGCGCGTGAGCACCGCTGGTGCGTCAGAACGAGAAACTGTCCCGTCCTTCTCAGAGCCGTCAGCCTCAGGCAGACAGCTTCTTGCGACCTTGAGCGCGGCGCAAGCGAAGAATTTTCCGGCCGCCCGGAGTTGCCTTGCGGGCGAAGAAACCGTGGCGACGGGCGCGCACGAGATTGCTGGGCTGAAAAGTCCGCTTCATGATAACCTCAATAGAATAAAATGGGCCGCCTGCACTGACAGGACGCCTCTAGCAGCGCGCCGGTTAGGGTAAGCGGTCACTCAAGTCAAGATAAGCAATTGACGTAGCGG
>Ga0209491_10000681_pt1 | contig 68302 bp, 65 predicted proteins | sample BON02_FD_187213 | JGI IMG/M metagenome (GOLD analysis project Ga0209491, IMG submission 187213) | Freshwater microbial communities from Lake Bonney liftoff mats and glacier meltwater in Antarctica - BON-02 (SPAdes) (version 2) | ecosystem: Environmental > Aquatic > Freshwater > Ice > Glacier... | reverse complement strand
CATTGCTGGCTTGAACATTGTAATTAGCATTGATTGTTAGGGTGCCAGTTATTAACATGGTGTCTCCGGTTGAAAGCGTATTGCAAGTAGTTGCTGATGCCGTAACGCTACCACTAATGGTGCAGGTTGCAGCAAATGCCAAAGATTGTACAACTAAAGCTATGAATGTTATAAGTATTTTTTTTATTGCGACAAAGTTAAACATAAATTACAATTATTTATTTATTTTGTTTATTTTTAATAAAATTAATTAACATTTTATATAAAATTGTTTAAAAATTAGGGTACAAAAGGCTTCAAGGTCATTTTGCGAAATATAAAAGAATAGCTAATTATCATAAATTGATTAATATTTTGTTTAAATAATTAATTAGTTGAGCATTAAAAAGCCCTTTTTATATTTACAAAAGTATTTAGTACACCAAAAAAGTGGCAAAAAGATGATTTCCATTTATTCATCATCCTTTTCAAATTAAGCCCTGCTGCTGCAAGCATGATTTTTCCGTGGTTGGTGTTCCTACACCACCCATCCATAAAACATTGTCCCAAGTAAAACCAATTCTTTTCTAGTTGGTGTTCCGCCACCAAACAGCCAAAGTGTTTTATTTCCACTTAAGCGCCTTCACCTCAAGCAAGACCTTGAAGACCTTGAATGGTTTATGTTTGGTTAAAGGGCATGTATAAGCTTTATATATTGGTTAAAAATAATGTTTTTCGGGGGATTTTTTAGGAGTTCGGGGAATGCATGGGCGCTGGGGTTTGGCTAGGTCAGATACCAGAAAGGGAGTATACCAGGCATCAGTTGTAAACTAGCCCAGCGTGTGTGATATCAGCTGTTGCCAGCATCTTGCGTGTAATGGAGCAAACCGCCTCAGGCGTCCTTAAATAAAAAAAATATCCCTTATATTTGTAAAATAAAATTCACTTGCTCGCCAAGAATTTAAAAAAAACCATTAGAAATATGAAATTAAAAGATGCCAGAGGCAAAAATATTGCTCACTCGCAAGATACGAGCGAGAGCGGGGAGCAAATACAGTTACATTTACCTTTTTTTTTTGCAATCAAAAAATTTGTGTTTTTGAGAAATTCTAGTTAACTTGCATAAAAATTCAAGAATATGAAAGCCATTTATTTAATCATTCTACTATTACTTTTTGCTTTTGGAATCAATGCACAAACCTTGCGTTTAGAAAGCACTATTCATAGTATTAGCTACTATGTAGAAAACGCCAATTCCATAAGCGCTAAAGTTTCTTATGATATAAAGTTTAAAGAAACTTCCGCTTCTATGTGGCGCAAAGGTTTAGACGCTTCTACATTTAATTATTTAGGAGGAAACAAATTATTTACGGGCAGTATTTTGCAATTAAAAGCAAACACCAATTATACGATTGAAATAAATATTATTGATTCATTGCCATCGGTACGCAAAGTTACTTTTACAAGCACAATAACCACTAGAATGGAACCCAATGTTAACATTCAAACTATGGATACGCTTTGGGTAAAAAACAATGGCAAAGGTTCCGTTTATTCTAAAAATAATCCCGGGGCATTTGATACTTTAGTTAAAAGAGATTTTGCAAAAGTAAAGTGCGGAACCACTATTTTTTGCTATGGAGGCACTTATAATGTTGGCGAACTAAGCTACAGTGTAAACTATAATACCTCGCCTTGTAATAACGAAAACAACCCCATTATTATATCATCTGTACCCGATGAGTTAGCGGTGTTTGACGGCAGCAATTTAGAAAACTCTGCCATTTATCCTAACTGGACGCTTTATGATACAGTTCAAAAAATTTATAGAGCAACCCTGCCAATTTCATCTTCTTATTCGGGTTTAATGCTGTATGACACTTTGCGATTGTTTCCTTATGCAACCGTATATCCACAAACTATTTTATCTTTATGGTATAGGGAATCTTTATCTAATGCCGACCAATATTTCGGCTCGGGATATTATAGAAAGGGCAACGATTATTTTATAAAATTACCGAATGGTGAAAATCCAAATGGAAAAAAAATAACGGTTTCTAAATTCAATAGTTTTTTAACTATTTCTAAGTCTTCTGCAAGCTATAATCCTAGGTTTATTATAAAAAATATAAGCATAAAAAATTATGGAAAATCAAAAGTTAACTTTAATCCTTTTTTTGGGTTTTTCGAATCGGAGTATGATGCAGTAGGACTTCAATTTTTTGATATCAAAAACACCATTATAGATCATTGCAAATTTGAATTTAACACCACACCACTTTATTTTAATGGCGCATCAGATAGTACAATTATTCAAAATTGCAGCAGTAAAGACCAAACAGGAAAGTGGATGCACGGTGCATTTAAAAACACAGCATTGTCTATTACAGGCGATATTAATTGGATAACTGACAATGGCAAATATGGTAGAAGTTTAGAAAAAGCATTTGTGTTTTTTGAAACAAAAGCAAATTACACTGTAAACAATATAATTTTTAGGAATAATACTATTGATGGCATTGTTTCTGGCATTGCAGGCAGGCAGTTAGAAAGCAGTCCTTTTCAGGATATTGATATTTACAATAATACTTTTGTTAATTGCTATGATGCTATAGATATTGTAGGTAATGCTGCTAATTATAGAGTATGGAATAATAGAATTACCAATGCGCCTATTGTTTTTTCACTTATTCCATTTAAAGAAAACAATATTCAATATAGCAATACAGGACCAGCCTATATTTTTAGAAATATAGTTGACAAACTGCCCACAAGAAATAATATACCTAATTTAACAGACGCTACGAACCAACTTGCGTACATATCTTATGGTGGTTGCGAAGGGTTTCAAAATAAAGTTTGGGGCAATTTATTGAAGTTACAAACAGGCGGTTACCCCGCAAATACTAGAACAGACATTCATTTGTACCATAACACATTTAGTATGGAAGACTCTTTGTCGTATAATTTTTACCTATGGAAAAATACTTGGAATAAAATAATAAGTAAAAACAATAGCTGTAATTCAAAGTTTAATGTTCATAATTTTGAAGAGGTTGCTAATTTGCCTAATTATCCATTTATTTCTATTAGCGACAATTATTTTTCGGATAATAATAAACTTGGAGTAGTGAATAATATTCATGGCCTACTGTCTTCTTGCAAAAATTATAACAACCTAGATTCTTTAGACAAAAACTTGCGTTTGATTACAGGAAATAATGATACCAGTCTATTAAAAATAAGAGGGTTTAATTCTGTTCCAAATTTTGTGGACGCTGCGGGTGGCAATTTTAACTTAAAAAACAATAGTTTACTGATAGATAAAGGGCAATTTATTCCAAATATTAGTGATGTAAGTGGAATTAATTTCAATGGAAATGCACCCGATATTGGGGCTTTAGAATCCAATTTTAGTTCTTCAATTTTTAATCCGTCAAGGGAAAATCATCAGGTGCTTTTATTTCCAAATCCTAGCAATGGCATGGTAACAATAAAGGCAGAAAAAGAAATAAACCAATGTATTTTATATGATTTAAATGGCCGAATTATTTTAGATAAAAATTACACTGCATATTCTAAAATACAAAATTTTGAAATCCCTAATGTTGGAACAAAAATATTTTTTATAAAAATTATTTTCACTAATGATGAAAGTGTTACAGAAAAGTTAATAATGAATTAAACTTTAATGCTCCGAAAAATTATTTTTTTTATATAAATTGTGAATTATCAAAATTAAATAGCCAAAAAGTACAGCTCCCACAATTAAAGCATTGTTTACTATACCTTCCACAGAGAACGATAACTTTATTAAAATAGTAGAAATCATAAAACCAGAGTTGCGAATAATTTTATAAAAACTGTCCGAATAAAAAAAAGAAAACAAAAGCAATATCACATCAATAATAATTAAAAGCATAAAAAAATCTTCGAAAAATATATTATTAATATTTTTAAAAGTGGCAATATTATTCCAATGATTGTGCACAGAGCTAACAATCCAACTGGTAAACGAAAACACTGCAAGTATAGCTAATAGAGGAATTAGGATCATTGCAATACCTTTCTTTAACTGAATGAATTTATAAATACTTTCATCTTTATTAATTTTATTTACTGTTTCATCGATACCTGTTTTTTCTATTTTTTTATAAAAAAGATGAATTAAGAAAAACAAAATTAATGTGGTTAAAACATCGTAAGTAAACTGTAAGTCGTTTTCTAATATAAACCAATTGGTGGACATTTCAATGTTGCCAATGTCTTTAAAAATTCTGCGTATTACAATTAAAGTTATAATTTCATATTGCTTGCCAATGTATATAGAAATGGACTTGGGTAAATAAAATACCAATAAAAATACTTCGTAAATTAGAATAAATGAAAAGGGGGTATAAATAGCAGATATCGGGCTTTTTGTTAGCTTTGAAGAAATATGAATAATATTTTGACTTACTAAAAAAATAACTAACAAATGCAATACAAAACTTGCTATGGCTATGCCTATAACTATGCGTTCAGTTTTTTCTCTAAATTCTTCGGATATAAAACGGGTAAATATTTTTTTCATGGGTAAATTGGGTTGTTGCTCAGTTTATTTTTTATAAATTTGTTAATCAATATTTTATTTTATTATAAAAAAAATGCATACTTAATACATGAGGAAAGCTTAAGCAGGCTAAAATAATAAAGAAAAATCCAGTTAAATTGGCTCCTGCAAAAAGGAGAAAGTATATTATAATTAATGCCCCGCCAACGCTAAAAGGCAAAGATTTCGACCATAAACGAGAGCTGCTTTCATTTAAACCAATTGCAAGGTGGCGCCAACCATGTATGCTGTGCTGCCAAATAAAATATATTCCAAACGAAACCAATAATGGCAACATGCTGGAAAGAAGAAGATAAATGAGTGTAAATAAAATATATTTGGATTGATTGAAAACGGCAGTTAAAATGCCAGATATGATGATGAAAATTTGGAATATAAATAAGTTGTTTTTAGATATTGTTTTTAAAAAAATTACAGAGTGCAAGTTTGGAATTTGTTGAAGTATGTTATTTAGTTCTTTAAAATGAAAGAATAAAATTGTTAATAAAACAATAAGACCCCAAATAAATGATTGCAATCCTTGTTTTAACCGCCATTCTTTAAAATCTGCTTGTCCAAAATGCCATGCGGAATAAGCTATAAAAATGATTAATGCAGCATCTGGTAAAAACACCCAAACTAAACCTAAAAGAGCACTTTTAAACAGGTAACTTAATATAAAATAAAGGAATTGTTTTTTGTTTATAATTATTTTGGAAGTAAGGTGGTCCAATGCACCATGCGAAAGGCCAACAGATAAAAACCCGAAGGCTAAAAGACCCCAAGAGACGGACTCTAAATTTATGTACGATAAAAATAGGGTGACAAGTGTAAATACAAAAGGTAAAATTAAAATGGGCAAAGTTTTAATTTGTTGGTAAACGTCTTTAAATGCGGTTTTTATAAATAACCATTTAGGTAATTTATAAAAAATTGTGATTTCTTCTATTAGGTTAGTTTTTTCTCCTAAAAAACTTAAAACTTTGGTAACGGGTACTTTTTTAAACAATGTTTCGAAAATCAGTTTTCCGTTTTCGGGGGTTTCATCTAATATTTTAAGAAGCAAACGATCATAAAAAATAAATCTTTGCTTTTTAGGACTTCTTTTAGGTACTTGGCTATTTTTAATGGCATTCATTTGCAATAATGCATCTTCTGCCATGGCATGAAAAGCATATCCTGTTGTAGATTTTAACATATTCGCCCTTGCACCTGTGTTTATCCAGTTTTCGCCATAATTATCTACTTCTAAATTAGCGGATGACATGGGTATAGCACCTTGTTCATATTCTAAAATAGTATAAGAAAACCCCATTTTATTAATGTAATCCGCAAGAATCAATTGTGCTTTATCATTTAATAATTTTTGATCTCCAAATCTAGTTAACTCAATTAGGGCAGTTTCTTCATCATAAGGCAGTGTGTAAACAAACTGAGTAAAATTATTTTGAGGGATGTTAAAATCCATCAATACCATAGTTGATGTATCAAACACTTTGGTCGCGGATTTTATTTTCCAACCATAAAAAGATTGGTGTAAATGACTTTGGTTCTTTTTTGGTGCTTTAAAAGAGGGTGGTCGGCTATCAAAAACTTTATGAGCATAAATTATTTCAGTTTCTAGTTTAATTTCAAAAAAGTTTGAGTGAGTTAGAGGATTTTCTTTTAAGAAAGCACTAAAAAACCTTGTGCTATATTTAAAAAGAATGCTTTTGGTTTCGTTGTATAAATCAATTCCTTTTACATGATAATAATGCAAAGGGTTAATAGGCTGTTTGGTAATGCCATTAATTTCAATATTTTCCCAACTGTAACTTATAAGGTTTTTTATTTCTAAATTTAAAACGTCTTTTTCTGTTGCCCAAAAACAAAATGTACGATCATTGTCCGATTTGCTGTCCGGCTCTATAATGGCTATAGTTTTGTTTAACAGCAAACCATTGTTTTGCAACCTTAAAATTAATAAGCAATTGGCTGCGCCCAAACCTATAAAAAGGTAATCGAATTTTTTTTGCGAATTATTAACGATTGTTTCTTTCATTTTTTGGCAGGGCTAAAGCAATAAAAAAGGGATGACATAATAAAATTACACCATCCCTTTTCATTTTTTTAATTTGAATTAGTCTTCAGAAGATCTGCTTAAAGCATAAATTACTAAACCAAAACCAATTTTGTTAATAGCATCTGCGATGTTATAAACAATATCCATCGCATGGCTAGCAGCGGCTGGGTCGCTTACTAATTGGATACCAAACAATCCACCTGGAGTACCTAAGATGTAACCCAATGGATAGATAGCCCAACCAACCAATACGAACCAAGCCAATATTTTTACAGCTTTTGCTACTTGTGTTCCTGCTGTTTGCGCCAATTTTGCAATTTCGCCAAACCAAACTAAGTACACAATATAAAAATAAGCAGCACCAGAAATCACACCCCAAAGCACACTGCCATCTCTGTTTAGCACTTCGCCCACATAACCAGTAATTAACATTACCAATGAAGCAAGGATTAATTTCCATAACAAGTTAATTTTCGCACCTGCTTTTTTGGTAATTAAGTAAAACTCAACACACATCAAAGGCACGGTTAAAATCCAATCCACATAACGGAAAAAAGTTGGAGATTCACCAGTTTCAAGATTGTAGCCTCTCATGTAATAGTAATGCACTGCTGCAATAAAGGTAATTAGACCCGAAACCAAAACAGAGGTTCTCCATTTGGGCGAAGTATTGTTTAGTTCAAGAAAGAAGAAGAGAGAAGCGGCCATCATAGCCATTGTTCCGATGAAGAACGTAAAAGCAACATAATTGTCGCTAGCGATTTTTAGATGTTCCATTGTTTTTTATTATTAAAGATTAAGCAATTAAACAATTACTTTTTAAAAAAGTTTTTATTAAATATATGAACTAGTAAAATAAATTTGACTAAAATACTTAAATATTTGACTATCAAAATAATAATTTAAAAAAAAATGTGATTTATTACCTCTTTTCGTAAGAAAACAATTTTTCAAATTAATATTTTATTTTTTTATAGCTGTACTCAAAAAAATTAATACTTATATCAATTAAATTAACATACTGATAGCAGCTAACTTTAAACATTCTATTAACTGCAACACTTTTACTCATGGTTTGTTAGTCAAGGCTAACAAACAATCTGAATTCTACTTAAACGTTATTCCTATAAGTCTGGAAAAGTTTCCATTAACAAAAAAGAAAAATACTGTCAACTAGATAATTATAGCATGGGGGGGGGGAAAACTATTATTATCCCAAATTATCATAATAAATTTGGTGAAACAGTTCCAAACACTTCTCGACAATAAAAAGAACTATTTTTTTAAATACATCTTTTATTTCACAAGTACTTCGTTACATTTGCATTTTATATACTTAAATAAAGATTTAATGTCATTTATCCCTAAATTAGCAAAGCGAATTTCGCTCTTTGAAGAATCGCAGACGATTGCAATGGCAAAAGCTGGCAGAGCTTTAAAAGCAAGCGGAAAACCCATTATAAATCTCAGTTTTGGAGAACCAGATTTTGATACCCCCAAATTTATTAAAAATGCAGCTATAGCAGCTATAAAAGCTGGCAAGACAAAGTATACCCCCGTTGCTGGCTTGCCAGAATTGAGAGATGCAATATCTGCAAAATTTTTAAGAGAAAACAAACTGCACTATAACAGAGACCAAATTGTGGTATCTACAGGTGCAAAAAACAGTATTATGAATGTATTAATGGCATTATTAGATACTGATGACGAAGTAATTATACCAACACCTTATTGGGTGAGCTATAGTGATATGGTAAAACTGCTTGATGGAAAAATTAAATATATTGAGGCGCCTCAATCTCAAGATTTTAAAATTACTGCAAAACAATTAGAAGAAGCAATCACAAAAAAAACTAAAGTATTTATTTTTTCTTCTCCAAGCAATCCTACAGGCAGTATATACAGCCAATCAGAATTAGAGAGTTTGGCAGAAGTTTTTAGAAAAAATCCACATGTTTATATAATCAGTGATGAAATTTATGAGCATATCAATTATACCGGCACACACCACAGTATAGCCAGTATAGCTTCAATTTATGACCGGGTAATTACAATAAATGGATTGTCAAAAGGTTTTGCTATGACAGGCTGGCGGATTGGATATATTGGAGCGCATAAAGATATTGCATTTGCTTGCGAAAAACTTCAAGGGCAATTTACTAGCGGCACTAATTCTATTGCACAAGAAGCAGCTATTACAGCGCTAAATGGCAATTTAGAACCTACATATTACATGAGAGATAAATTTCTGGTAAGAAGAAATTTATTAATTAACCAATTATCAAAAGTAAAAGGTATAAAAATAAATGTTCCACCGGGTGCATTTTATGTTTTTCCAGATATTTCTTACTTCTTCGGAAAAAAACATTTGTCGTATCAAATCAATAATGCAGCAGACTTGGCAATGTATTTGCTTAATTTTGCAAACGTAACCACAGTAGATGGACAAGCTTTTGGAGCACCAAATTATTTAAGAATAAGTTATGCAGCTTCCTTAACAGACCTTAAAACAGCATGTAAAAATATCAAAAATGCATTAAACCAACTTCAATAAATTAAATGAAAGCAACAGAATTAATCGAAAAATTTAAAAATCTAAAAATAGCAGTAATAGGCGATGTAATGCTTGATACCTATATTAATGGAAAAGTAAATAGGCTATCTCCAGAAGCCCCAGTGCCTATTATAGATGTAATAAATAAAGAAAACAGACTTGGCGGTGCAGGAAATGTAGCACTAAATTTAAAGGCATTAGGAGCCACACCCCTATTGGTTTCTGTGATAGGAAATGATATAGAAGGTCAAATTGTTGAAAATTTACTAACAGAACTAGGTATCGAAACCATGGGAATTTTAACAAGTGAAGATCGGATAACAACGGTAAAAACAAGAATTATTGGCAATAAGTTGCAAATAGCTAGAATAGACCAAGAAATAAAAAGTTTACTGACTGCCAAAGATAATGAAAGATTAATCGGCACTTTGAGCAATATTATTGCAAATTGTGATGCCATTATCTTTGAAGATTATGATAAGGGAGTATTGTGTATTGATAATATTAAAGCTATTATTGAAATGGCAAAAAAAAATAAAAAAATAATAGCCGTTGACCCTAAATTTAATAATTTTAATTTTTACAAAAATGTAGATCTTTTTAAACCAAATTTAAAGGAATTAACTACCGGACTTAAAAAAGAATTGCCAGATGATTTTAGCATCGAAAATATCAAAGAACTCAACACTCAATTATCCAAAAATTTAGCACCAAAAATAAGTATGATAACCATGAGTGAGAGAGGTGTTTTTACTAATTGGGGAGAAGAAAACCATATTGCAAATGCACATCAAAGAAATATTGCAGATGTGAGCGGTGCGGGAGACTCTGTGATAAGTGTTGCGACATGCGCCCTTGCGAGCGGCTGTGATTTAAAAACTATTGCAGAATTAAGCAATATTGCAGGAGGATTGGTTTGCGAACAACCCGGGGTGGTTTCTATCATATTATCGGATTTAATAAAAGAGGCTGTGAAACATAAAATATTAGAATAATCATGCAGATCAAGTTTCCTAAATTTATAGGTTCTTACACGGATGTAAAAACTTGTCCATCGATTTTATTAAAAGAATTTGCTTTTATTGGAAGAAGTAATGTAGGTAAATCTAGCCTCTTAAATATGATTGTGGGCAATAGCAAATTAGCCAAAACAAGTGCTACTCCAGGAAAAACTCAATTAATTAATCTTTTTGACATTGATAATAAATTTATTATTGCAGATTTGCCTGGCTACGGATATGCAAAATTGAGCAAATCTAAGCGGGCAAGTTTTGCATTAATGATTAAAAACTATTTGTTAAAAAGAGAAAATTTATACACGGCTTTCTTATTATTTGATAGCAGAATACCTGCGCAAACAATAGATTTGGAAATGGCAGATTGGATGGGAGAGAATCAGATACCTTTTAATATTATTTATACTAAAACAGATAAATTATCAGAAAATCAACTTCAAGCACAATTAGATCAAATGCATGAAAAACTTTTTGAAACTTGGGTAGAGTTGCCCAATATTATTATTAGCTCAAGTAAAAATGAACTTGGAAAAGACACAATTTTGTCCTACATCAAAAACCATCTAAAATAATTATGACAAATTTTTTAAACGACCCAAAGATTTGCATCAGTAATTCATCCAACTTTATTTTAGAAAACCATCCTACCAACTACCGAGCAGGAATGGCTGATGAGAAAGATGCTGAAGATAAATTAGAAAAAAATGTTAAAAGAATAAGTAAATATCAAGAGCAATTATATGCTCAAGGCAAACAAAGCTTACTTATTATATTTCAGGCAATGGATGCCGCAGGCAAAGACAGCACAATAGAAAACGTGATGAAAGGCATCAATCCGCAAGGGTGTCATATTACTAGTTTTAAACAGCCAAGCAAAGAAGAATTGGCTCATGATTTTTTATGGAGGTGCAATAAAGCAATTCCCGAAAAAGGAAGAATCGGTATTTTTAATAGGTCTTATTATGAAGAAGTATTGGTATGCAAAGTGCATGAAAACCACATTCTTGGGCAACAAATTGAAGGCATTAATAGTGTTGAAGATATTAATGAAACTTTTTGGCAAGGGAGATATGACAGTATCAATAATTTTGAAAAACATTTAAATAAGAATGGCTGTAGGGTGGTTAAATTTTTTTTAAATGTAAGCAAAGAAGAACAGAAAATCCGTTTCTTAGACCGCATTAACAATGCGGAAAAAAATTGGAAATTTAGCTACGGAGATATCGAAGAAAGAAAGCTTTGGGACAAATACATGGCGGCCTATAGCGCAATGATAACAAATACAACTAATGAAATTAATCCATGGTACATCATCCCAGCAGATAATAAATGGTTTATGCAATATTGTGTATCAGAAATTCTAAAAGATACCTTGAAATCTTTAAATCCCACTTTCCCGATTTTGGCTGATAATCAAATGAGTTTGCTTTCAAAAGCAATTATTGATTTGCAGAACGAATAATTTTAATTATTTTTGAAAAATGTTTATTGAATATATATCAAAAGTAAAGGGGAGTGTTTCAGAAGCAATTGGGGAATTGCAACGTGCAAGTTTTAAAAATCAATCACTTTTGGCTATTTTATTTGCTTTAATTAGATTTGGCTTGATTTTTTTGCTGATGCTAACAGGATTTAAGCAACTATCAAATATTAAAAACAATCCAGATTTTTTAGCCAATCCACAATCCATATTTGAGTATTTACCTACAAATTCATTTGGCATTATAATAATTTCTATGATTGTTTTCCTTTTTATCACTTCTTTATATATTGCAATTGGGCTTAATATTAATGATAATATTGTAAAAAATAATAACTATACTGTACTTGATAGTTTAAAAGAGAGGTTAATGCCAAAAACGATTAATATTTTCTTGTCATTTTTTATTTTTGCTTTTGGCTATATACTTATTTTGATAATTTTAACATCGCTTGCAGCAGCAATTTCAAAAATCTCCCCAGTTTTAGGTATTTTATTGGCTATTCTATCATTTATTGCATTATTTATTGGCTTTTTTAGACTTTGCGCTGTGCCCGCTTATATTGTGCATGGAAATTATAATGTGATAGATGCCATAAAGCTATCAATCAAAAGAATAACCTGGCTTAGAGCGATAATTATATTGGTGCTCAATATTGTATTTACAATTTTATTGGCAATTTTATATTTTATAATTTTTTATGCTACAGGCACTATGCTTAATGGCACTATCTCTATGATATTATTTTTTTCTATTGGTGTGTTGGTGGCTACAATTATTATGAGCTGCATGAGCACTATCTACTTTAGGTATGAAACTGATGATTTTGAAGATAGCATAGAAAAACACCTCTTAGCAGATTACGACAATTAATAACCCTAAACAAAATATTGCCATTATTCATGGCCCTAATTTAAACTTATTAGGTAAAAGAGAAATGGATATTTATGGCAGCGTGTCTTTCGAAGATTTTTATGCAACATTAAAAAGTAAATTTGCTAAAGAAATTAACCTTACTTATTTTCAAAGCAATATAGAAGGAGAAATAATTAATTTTATTCATACACAGCCTTTTGATGCAGCAATAATTAATGGAGGCGGTTATAGCCACAGTTCTGTGGCAATAGCAGATGCAATAGCTGCAATTATAAAACCATTTATAAACATTCATATCAGTAATATTTATAACCGAGAGATTGAACGACACATAGATTTACTCTCTAAATATTGTAAGGCGGGGATGTATGGGCTAGGCTTAGAAAGTTATGATTATGCTGTGCAATATTTAATCAATTATTTAAAAAAATTGTAATAATTTTGCAGCATGAAAATTTCTAAAAATAATTTTTACGCCCTCTTGGCTTCAATACTTCTTTTCTCCTTTTGCAATAACGATAATGGGGATGGGGATGCAGCACAGGCAGAAAAAATATCAGCTAGTGCACTTATGCAAAAATTTGAAACCAATTTAGATAAAGCACAAAAAAAATATTTGGGAAAAGCAGTGCAAATAGATGGCGAAATTTTAGAAATTAGTAATAACAGCTTAGGAAATATTGTGTTTGGCATAAAAACTAAAAATAAAAGTGGTGCACAAATATTATGCAATATGCTTGCCGATGATATGAAATATGAGCCAGGTGATAAGGTGGTAATCAAAGGTTTTTGCCAAGATTATAAATTTAACCTTTTGTTAGATAAGTGTATAACAGTATCAGAAGATTAAAATAACCATATAAATAAAATAACAACGATATGAAAACAATAATTATAGCCATCATTTTTCTTTTAATCGCAGTAGCGCTTATCAGTGTTCGCTTATTTTTTGTAAAAGATGGAGAAATTAGAGGGGGATGTGCCGGCAAAAACCCGCTCCTTCAGAAAGAAGGGGTTACTTGCGGTATTTGTGGCAAGGTGCCTGTAGCTGGTGAGTGTGGTGATGAAAATAAAGCACCCAATAATAACAAATAATTAACCCCAACTTTAGCGGTGTTTAAATCCACAATATATCAGTTTAGATATGGGGTATAAAACATTTGTTAACCCCACCAGAAGTTTCGTATATTAAATAAGCCATTAAATTTTCTTTTTTTAGAAATAGTAAAACTTCTGTTAGATTCATAGTCATACAAATAGTTGCATATCCATCGGCTAAGGCAGCAGATTTTGCAAAAACTGTAGCAGAAATTATGTTTGTTTGTTTTGGGTAGCCTGTTTTTGTATCAATGGTATGTCCATATTTGATTCCTTTATGGCTAAAATAATTCCGATAATTTCCGCTTGTTGCCATTGATATATTAGATATACTAAAAATAGTATCTCCTTGATCTACTTTTAATGGATCTGTAATACCAATGTTCCATGGTTTATTAAACTTATTATTACCGCTTAATACAAGCTCTCCACCATTATTTATATAAAAATTATTAATTCCTTTTTCTTTTAAAAACAAAGCTATAATATCTGCTGCATAACCAGGGGCAACAGCATTAAAATCTATTTTTCCTTGCGTTGGCTTTGATTTTATTTCTCTATTTGTCCAGCTCCATTTAGTTAGCCCAACATTTACCAACATACTATCAATCATATTGGTATCAGCCCATAATCCTTGCTTATTCATAAAGCCCCAATGCTTAACTAAGGGGAAAATTGTGGGGTCAAAATTTCCATTGCTTACTTTAAATAAATATTGACTTAACTCTAATAATGCTAAAAGATGCTTATCAATATACAACGAATTATTAAGATTGATACCAGCAATAATTGAGTTAGAATCATAATTAGAAAATGACAAACTCAATTCCTGAAACAACGAGTCTATGCTTTTTATCAAATTATCATCATTTTTATTTTCATAAATCACTTCACACGTGGTGCCCCAAGCAGGCAGTATTATTCGTGTATAATTTGGTTTTTTATTACAAGCCGAAGAGGCTGCAATCAGCGCCAAGGAGCAAGTTATGATTAAAGTATTTTTCATAAAGTTGAAATATGAGTAGCTGCAATAAAAGCGGTAGTCCAAGCTGATTGAAAATTATAGCCTCCAGTAACAGCGTCAATGTCTAGTACCTCACCACAAAAGTAAAGGTTTTTATACTTTTTAGACTCCATAGTTTGATAATTTATTTCAGTCAAATCTATACCACCGCAGGTCACAAATTCCTCTTTAAAAGTTGTTTTACCATTTGCAACAAAAATTTGATTTTTTATACCCTCTATCAATTTATTCAAATTGGCGTTACTAATTTCACACAACATTTGTTCAGCATCTAATCCAGTATTCAAAATTAGATAAAGCCATAATCGCTGTGGAATCTCTATAAAACCGCAATTTTTTAATCGTTTACTCCCTGTTTTAGACTCCTTTAAATAGATAAATAGCTGCTCATAAGTATAAGTTGGCAACCAATCTATGCTAAAGTTAAAGCAATAATTTTTTGCATAAAGTTGCTTTGCATAAAGCGCAGATAATACAATAATTGCAGGCCCACTAAATCCCCAATGGGTGATTAATACAGGTCCTGAATTTCCTTTTTTTTCACCCTCTATTTTTATAACAACAGTTTTTACAGATAATCCCATCAGCTCATTGATGCTTTGTTTGGGAATATTAAAAGTAAATAGTGAGGGACAAGTAGGTATAATATTAAGTTCTAAGTTTTTAAGATAATCAAATTGCTCCATTTTTGGATGTCCGCCAGAAGCGATAATTAAATGCTTTGCTTTTAGGACTTCACCCTGCTCCAATTGCACTAAATAAGTATTTTCAAACTGCCTGATATCAATAACTTTTGAGTTTATTTGCAGCAAAATATTATAGTGATTCGCAAGATTTTCGAAAAGCGTTATGATTGTTGCCGATGTATTTGAAGCAGGAAACATCCTGTTATCTGCCTCAGTATTTAAAGCTACATGGTGCTTTTTAAACCAATCAATCATGCTAGGAACCCAAAAATCAAAAAAAGCTTTTTTAAGAAATTTTTCTCCTCTTGGATATGCTTTTGCCAATTGTGCTATTGAAACAGAAAAATGAGTAACATTGCACCTCCCACCGCCAGAAACAGAAACTTTAGTAAGTGTTTTACCAGTTTTTTCTAATATAAGTATACTTTTATTTTGAGATAACTCAGCTATCTGTATGGCTGCAAAATATCCCGAAGCCCCAGCACCTACTATAATTACATCATATTCCACAAGATGCTATAGCTTTTTATTCTTGAGCATTCTTATGCTCATTAATTTTTTGATAAAAAGATTCTACTCCTATGGTTTCTTCAGAAATACTAACCACTTCTTTCAATTTATTAATCATCATTTTTTTTAATGCAATATCCATCATATTCTGAATATAATTTGGGTCTTTTAACTGTTTGTCACTATAATCTTTTAACATGGTGAAATCAGGATTTGAAATGCCATATTGTCTAAACATTTGCGCTGTATAACCCAATGAAGTTTGCTCTAAATCTTCTTTTTTTACCTCAAAACTATTAAGCTTCGTTAATTTTTCTTGAACCAAAACATAGGTCAATCCCTTTGCTTCTTTTGCATACCGTTCATCAATATTTTCTTGATTGTATTCCTCAGGTTTAGATTCTAATAACCACCGTTTTAAAAAATCATCTGGAAGATTAAAATTGTGATTATCATTAATAAGGTCATTAATTGAGCGTTCTAATAAATTTTCAGACTCTGATTTAAAATACAATTCCAAATTTTCTTTTATTTTTTCCCTAAATTCACTTTCATTCGCTGCTGCATTTGGTCCTAAAATGGTATCAAAAAATGATTGATCTAAAACAGAGACTTCATTTCTTTTAATTTCTGAAATTTTAAGAGAAAAATCCGCATTCAAATCATTTGCTTCGTCTTTTGAAATGCCTAAAGTATTGCTTATAACAGCTATATTTTCATTAAATAATTGATAAATGTTTACTTTTATCTCATCTCCTACTTTGCATCCAATTACTAAATCTTTTGTTTTTTGATCTTTTATCATTTCAGAAACAAAAGAAATTGGCTTATCTAATTGCCCACCTTCAAAATAAATGCTATTATCATCTAATTCTGTTGCTGTGGCATAAATAATATCATTATCATCTGCATTTTCAACATCTATCAACTTTCCGTTGCGTTTTTGCAAATTTGCAATTTCTTTTTCTACTTCAGCTTCATCTACATTGATAACATATCTGGTTACCACATCTTTATTGTTAATATTTAACTCAAAATCTGGTGTCATTGCAATATCAAAAGCATACAAAAAATCAGCACCCTCTTTTTCAAAATCTAATTCTGACAAAACCTCGCTGCTAGCAAGAGGCTGCGCCAAAATATCAATATTCTCGCTTTTCAGATACTCAAAAAGACTGCTAGAAGCAAGCTGATTAACCTCTTCCACCAAAACTGATTTGCCATAATTGCGCTTTAACATTCCCATTGGCGCATGTCCAACTCTAAAACCTTTAATATTGGCAGTTTTTTGAATTTTCTTTAATTGGGTTTCAACTTTTGGATTATAATCTTCTGGTTGAAGTTTCACTAGCACGGTTGCGTTTAAATCTGATTGTTTTTGCAGCTCTATATTCACTTTATTTTCTTTGGTTTTTAAGGGCTGCAAAGGTAATAAAATTTATCTTTTTTATACTACAATTTATGCAAAAAATGATTCGTTATTTAATAAACCATTGCACATAAAACAACTTAGGTGAAATACTAAATTTTGGTTAAAAGTTGTGCATTGTTATTTTATGCAGTTTATTATCTTTGTTATTTAATAAAAACATGGTTAAGTATCAGTCTTTTGGGGCAGCAAAACAAGTAACAGGAAGTATGCATCTCTTAGAGTTTGATGCCAATTATAAAGTATTATTAGATTGTGGGCTAGATTATGAACGAAATGAATTTGGTGAAAGTAAAAGCAACCTCACTTTTCCGTTTAACCCAGCAGAAATTGATGTTTTAATCCTATCCCATGCACATATAGACCACAGTGGCAATATTCCTAATTTAGTTAGGCAAGGATTTACTGGTAAGATATTTTGTACTAAAGCAACGGCTTTTTTGCTCAATGACTTATGGAAAGACAGCTTGCAAATTCAATTAAGTGAAAACCGAAAAGAAGGAAACAAAAAAGGTAGGGCAAAATCTGAAATACTTTACAACGAAAGGCATATAGCTTTGGCAATAAATCAAATTAATGCCATTAATTATAAAGAAGAAATATTCTTAACACCCGCTATTTCATTTCAATTTGTGCAAGCTGGCCATATAATTGGTGCAGCATCTATTCGCATTCAAGATATTAAAGGCAATGTTACAATCGGTTTTACGGGTGATTTAGGTAACTACAACACCCAACTTGTGGTAAACCCAAATCCAATGCAAGGCTTAGATTATTTAATTAGCGAATCTACTTATGGTGGTAGAGCACATAGTGCAGATTCAGATGCAAAAGCTATGTTAATGAATTACATCAATGAAGTTTGTGTTAAAGGCAGAGGCAAATTAGTAATACCTGCATTTTCTATTGGTAGAACCCAAGCAATTATTTATACTTTTCATCAAATATACCGTGATGGTAATATGCCAGAATGGCTAAAAATATATACAGATAGCCCCCTTGCCATCAAAAGTACCAAGGTTTATGAACACTTTAATATGGAGCTAAACCAAAATGCAAAAGATTTTTATTCTAAATATAATGATTTATTTGATTTCCCAAACCTTAAAACAGTTTCTGAACCTGCAGAAAGTGACTATATTAGTCAATCCTACGAACCTTGCGTGATTGTATCGGCAGCAGGAATGATGGAAGGAGGAAGGATTCAAAAACACATACGCCACAATGTACAATGGCCAGATAATGCCATTTTAATTGCGGGTTATTGTGCAGAAGGTACTATGGGTGCAAGACTTCTTTCAGGGCAAAAAAAAATTACCATCAATAAAAAAGAAAAGCCAGTGCTTGCCAAAATATATAGAACAGATGCCTTTAGCGCCCATGCTGATGTAAATGGATTATTAGACTATTATGAAGGCACTAAAATTTCTGCAATCAAAAAGCTTTTTTTAGTCCATGGTGATGAAGAAAGCATGAAAGCACTTTCTGAGAAAGTGGTAGAAAAATTTAAGGGAGTAGAAGTAATACTGCCAAACAGAGGCGAAATATTTTTATTAAATCAATAATTTAAGTTTTTTAATTGGCAAAAGAAATTATCTTTGCAGCCCTTTTAGCCTAAAAGGGGTACTGCTGCTGAGCAATTAGCAGTAAATGGCGAGGTAGCTCAGCTGGCTAGAGCGTGCGACTCATAATCGCAAGGTCGGGAGTTCGAGTCTCCCTCTCGCTACTTTCAAAAGAAAATTTAAGCAAGTTGATATAATAACCAACTTGCTTTTTTTATTTGAGAAAAGCCCTTAATTTTTTAATATTTCGTTGAATAGTAAAATTAAAAAACCTAAACCCACCACTTTTTTTATTGTCAATAAGCGATGGCATTTCACCGCTCAAACTTGCCTGACAAGCTACAGCAGGCTGGCACCAAAAACCATTTATAAGTTTATTTTTCAAGCAATTGCTCAAAAACCAATCTACTGTGGTTCCTATTTTAACTGTTTCTGCTTCTTTGCTAAGTAATATTGCCGTTTCTCTGCTAATTAAATATGCCCCTAGAAACCTAACCTCCGATCTGCGGTATAAAAATGTATTAAATTTGCGCTCACTTCTTGGCACATATCTTGGCAAACTGTCTTCTAAAGATATTAAATAATTACAGTAATTATTTTGCTCAATTTCTATTACAATATTTGAAATCATTGTATTAAAATTTTTATAAAATTTAATATCATCTTCTATAATTAGGTGATGCGTTTGTGCTGATTCACTAATTGCTTGCCAAGCTAATAAATGTTTGTACGCACAACTTACAAATGGACTTTTTTTAGCCATTTTACCTATAAAGTATTTTTGCAGAACAGTTGCAGATAAGTCTGAAATATTGCCCTTTTCTATAAATTGCCAGTCAAACTGAGAATACTTTTCTATCAAAGTTTCCATGCGTTCCCTGCGCGCAATTGCCCCTTTTACGTGAATAATAAATGCAGGTATTTTGGTTTTCAAAACAGTTGCAAAGATACGCTATTGTGCCATAAATCTATCTTATTACTGGCATTTTAAATTCTGCTTTTCATTTTTAGATACCTAATAATGAACTAAATACATACCTGGCCCTAAATATTTTGCGTCCACAAACAGCAATTTTTTATTGTTTAACACAATAAGTCCATTCACTTTTTTGCCAGTGGCATCATACAATACTATTTTTTTTACTGCAGATTTTGAAGCCCTTCCCAATAAAAACCATAGCTTGTGAGTTTGGGTAAAGTTTGAAAACTTGTTTATCTTTAATTTCATTTATTGCAGTGTTGCCATTTTTTTATAATTAATAAAATTTATTGTTATTAACCTAATTAAAAAATATGATATTTAATTGAACCCTTGTTTTTATCGAATAAAAAAAAAAAAATACAATTTTTAAACGTGTTTTGTGTTAAATGTTAAAATACCAACTTGCATATATAAAAATGGCATTTGATGCAATATGGCAGCATAAGCTGCGCTCTTTTCTATCAGTGTTGGGTGTTACTATAGGTATATTTTGCATAATCATGGTTTTTACAGCAGTAAATAGTTTAGAAAAACATGTCAAAAGCAGCGTAGAAAGTTTAGGGACTGATGTACTTTTTATCCAAAAATGGCCTTGGACATTTGGGAGCAATTATCCATGGTGGAATTACGTAAAAAGACCTGTGCCTAGTTATTTAGATTTTCAGTTTTTAAAAACTCAATTAGGCGAAAATCTTGCAGTAGCAAGTACCTTTTTTGCCCAAGTAAATGGCGGAATAATATCAAATGGCAATGATGTGATAGAAGATGTGCAAAGCCTAGGCATAACCCATCAGTATCAATTGGTTCAAGAAATTAACATAACCGATGGCAGATATTTTACTGATTATGAGAGTGATATTGGCATTAATGTGGCGATAATTGGCGATAATTTGCGATCAAAACTATCTTTAAATAATAACGACCTTGGCAAAGAAATTAACATCAATAAAAGACCCGTAAAAATTATAGGATACTTAAAAAAACAAGGTGAAAATTTACTAGGCAAGAACAATGATAATTTAATTTTTATGCCTTTTAATTATCTAAACAAGTTTAATAATCTTTCAGATGAAAGCGCTAACCCAAGCATTATGGTAAAGATTAATACCAATATCCCGCTAGATGAAGCTAAGGTAGAATTAATTGGCAATATGCGTACAGTGCGAAAAATAAAATTAAAAAACGAAGATAATTTTGCGATTAACCAAATATCAATGCTCACAGAAAATTTAGGAGTATTGTTTGCAGGTATAAATATAGCAGGTTTAATGATTGGTATTTTTTCAGTTCTTGTGGGTGGTTTTGGTGTAGCAAATATTATGTTTGTTTCTGTAAAAGAGCGTACCCATTTAATTGGTATTCAAAAAGCATTGGGAGCAAAAGCAAATTTTATTAAAATGCAATTTTTATCTGAGGCAGTTTTTCTTTGCCTCTTAGGCGGTATTATTGGCATGCTGTTAGTTTATCTTATTTGCCTCTTAGGCAATTTTGCGCTTAGTTTTTCGGACAACACTTTTAGATTGTCTATAGATTTTAGTACAGTCTTTTTCGGGTTAATATTTTCTATTTCTATTGGTATATTAGCAGGATATTTTCCTGCAAACAGTGGCGCAAAAATGCAACCAGTAGATGCGATGCGTTCTGGCAATTAAAAAAAGCTCATAATATTTTGCTTTAATCCAAAATCTGCATTATAGTTCGTTACAGAATTTAAGTTTAAAACAAAAAAGCCAAGCAATTCTTGCTTGGCTTTTCCTAAAATTATAATTCGTTTCTATTTGCTGGTTTCTACCTTTTCTTCAACAGGTACTGATGTTTCAGTGATAGTTTCCGCTTTTGGTGTTTTCACAGTTTTTTCTGATTTCGCTTTTGGTGTTTCCTTCTTAGCACTTGCAACTTGTTTTACAATTGCAGCAAAAGTTTCTGGTTCATTCATCGCTAAATCAGCCAATACTTTTCTGTTCAAGTCTACATTAGCATGCTTACATTTGCCAATAAACTCACTGTAACTCATGCCTACTTCGCGCACTGCCGCATTAATTCTTTGTATCCACAAAGCCCTAAATAAGCGCTTTTTGGTTTTTCTGTCTCTGTATGCATATTGCTGACCTTTCTCATAGGTGTTTTTTGCAATAGTGTACACATTCTTTCTTGATCCCCAATAACCTTTGGTTTTCTTTAATAATTTTTTTCTTCGCGCTCTTGACGCTACTTTGTTTACTGATCTTGGCATTTTTTTATTATTTTAATTTTTGCCCTAGGCGTAATGCATTTTGTCATTATCTTATTGCCTTTGGCAGGGTTAGTCGTTTGATATTTATTTTCCGATTGTAAGCATAAATTTAACATTAGACAAATCGCGTGTATGAACTAATCCCGATTGTCCTAATCTACGCTTTTGCTTTGTTCCTTTTTTTGTAAGGATGTGTCTTTTAAAAGCTTTACTTCTCTTAATTTTTCCAGTTCCAGTCAAGCTAAATCTTTTTTTTGCACTGGAGTTTGTCTTCATTTTAGGCATAATGTATATTTCTTTATTTATTTTTTCTATTATTTCTTTATTTTTGTTGGAGCAAGAACCATAATCATTTTGTTTTTTTCATTCTCGGGCAAACTTTCTACTTTTGCAACACCCTCTTCTGTTAATTTTTCTGCAAATTTCAACAAAAGAATCTCTCCCCTATCTCTGTAAATATTTGCCCTACCTTTAAAAAACACAAAGCAACGCACTTTAGCTCCTTCTTGCAAAAACTTTCTGGCATGATTCATTTTAAAATCTACATCATGTTCGCTTGTGTTAGGTCCAAATCTAATTTCCTTGGTTTCATTATTAATCTGATTAGCTTTAATTTCTTTCGCCTTTTTCTTTTGCTCATAAAGAAACTTTTTGTAGTCCATTATTTTGCAAACAGGTGGCTCTGCATTTGGACTAATTTCTACTAAATCTAAACCTTTAGCAAAAGCCATCTCTATCCCTTTGGCTGTTTCTAAAATATCATTTACCTCAGAACCAACAATTCGGATGTGTGTTGCAGTTATTCTTTCATTAATTTTGTGTGGATCTTCTTGCCTTCTAGATCTTATATATGGTTTCTTTTTATTCAAAAAATTAGTTTTTTATGATTTCTTCTATGTGTTTTGCAAATGCTGTTATTTCCATTGCTCCTAAATCTTCGCCTCCGTGCTTTCTTATACTAATTGTGCTACTTTCCAACTCTTTATCACCTACAATAATCATGTAAGGAATTTTGGAAATTTCAGCATCCCGTATCTTTTTGCCCGTCTTCTCAGACCTGTCATCAATGAGGGCGCGAATATCGTATTTTTTTAGCAAATTTAAAACATTTTCTGCATATTCGTTATGTTTATCGCTAATTGGTAGTAAAATAGCCTGTGTAGGTGTTAGCCATAAAGGAAAATTGCCTCCTGTATGCTCTATTAATACTGCAACAAATCTTTCCATACTGCCAAAAGGCGCTCTGTGAATCATCACTGGACGATGTTTTTGATTATCAGCTCCTATGTATTCCAATTCAAATCGCTCTGGTAAATTATAATCTACTTGAATAGTTCCTAATTGCCAACTTCTTCCTATTGCATCTTTTACCATAAAATCTAATTTGGGACCATAAAAAGCAGCCTCATCATAGGCTATAATAGTTTTTAATCCCTTTTCTTCTGTTGCTTCTATAATAGCAGATTCTGCCTTTTCCCAATTTTCTTCTGTGCCAATATATTTACTATAATCCTCTTGATTTCTTAATGAAATTTGAGCTGTAAAATCCTCGAAACCCAAATTTTTAAATACATGCAATACCAAATCTATTACTTTAATAAACTCGCTCTTTACTTGATCTGGTCTACAAAATAAATGTGCGTCATCTTGTGTAAATCCTCTTACTCTTGTTAACCCATGCAACTCTCCGCTTTGTTCATACCGATATACTGTGCCAAATTCTGCTAATCTAATAGGTAAATCTTTGTAACTGCGCTGTTTAGTTTTGTAAATTTCACAATGATGAGGACAATTCATTGGCTTTAGGTAAAATTCCTCATCTGGATGCGGGGTTAATATCGGTTTAAATGAATCTGCCCCATATTTATCATAATGACCACTTGTTATATACAAATTTTTATGACCTATGTGTGGCGTATAAACTTGCTCATAACCCGCCTCCATTTGTGATGTCTTTAAAAACTGTTCTAAACGATCTCTGAGTGCTGCACCTCTAGGCAGCCACAATGGCAGCCCTGCTCCCACTTTTTCGCTAAAAGCAAAAAGCTCTAATTCTTTACCTATTTTTCTATGATCGCGTTTTTTAGCTTCTTCTAAAAGAACTGTATATTCGTCTAACTCAGATTTTTTTGGAAAAGTAATGCCATAAATACGGGTGAGTTGCTTATTTTTCTCATCACCACGCCAATATGCTCCTGCGGTGGAAGTTAGCTTGACAGCCTTTATTGAAGAAGTGCCCGGAATATGAGGCCCTTTGCATAAATCAACAAAATTACCTTGTGAGTAAAAAGTAATATCACCATCATGCAAAGAGGTTAGTAATTCTAACTTATATGGATCTTGCTTTTCTTTAAAAAAGGCAATTGCATCTGCCTTTGAAACTTGTTTTCTTACAAATTGGCTATTATTTTTTGCCAGTTCTATCATTTTTTGCTCTACTTTTGCAAATTCTACCGGACTAAAATGATGTTCGCCAAAATCTATATCATAATAAAAACCCTGCGCTATAGCCGGACCAATACCCAATTTTATTCCTGGATAAAGTGCCTCTAATGCCTCCGCTAATAAATGTGCGCTAGAATGCCAATAAGTTTGTTTTCCCTCATCATCATTCCATGTTAGCAAAGTTACTCGATCATTACTTTCTAAAACTGTACTGGCATCTACTACCTGACCATTAATCTTTGCAGCAAGCACATTTCTAGCCAAACCTTCGCTAATATTTTTTGCTAAATCCATTGCAGTGCTTCCAAAAGGAATGCTCTTTTGAGATTTATCAGGTAGAATTATCGTTATCATCACAATTTAAAAAAAATAAGAGTGCGAAATTAAGAATAATGCACGTTATTTTGTCTTTTTAATTAACAAAAATATAAATTTGCATAATTATGCAACAACCCATCCATAAATTTGCAGCTATAATCTATGATGCATTCGCAAAAAAAAGAAATATTATTTATGCAGAACAGATGCAAAAATACATGAGAAATCAATTTATATTTTTCGGAATTAAAACAGAAGAGAGAAGAAATTTACTGCAGCTTATAATTAAAAAAAACACCTTCCCAGATTATAAAGATTACTTAGAATTAGCAAATTTATTGCTTGAATATGATGAAAGAGAAATGAATTACGCAGTCATAGATTTAGCAACAAATTATAAAAAAGTATGGGATAATCAAATGCTGAAATTGCAAAACATTATAGCTTACAAAAAGCCTTGGTGGGACACCGTAGATGCCTCTAATAGTTTTATTTTTAAGCCATTTTATAAACAAAATAAAAATGCCCTAGAACAATTAGTATTATGGAATAATTCAGAAAACATTTGGATTGTTAGACTCAGCATTATTGGGCAATTGGGTCAAAAACAAAAAACTGATGTAGCATTATTGAGTAATAATATATTGAAACATAATGGCAGCAATGAATTTTTTATTCAAAAAGCAATCGGTTGGGCACTTAGAGACTATGCTAGCTATGACCCTCATTGGGTAAAAAACTTTGCAAACAATTATGAATTAAAACCCCTAAGCAAGCGTGAAGCTTTAAGAAAAATTAAATAAGCATGGATTTGGTTAAAAAAACAAACCACATTTGCAATGATTAAATAAATCTTTAATTACCTTTGCCGCAATATTCAACCCTATTCTGTGACTAAAAAACCCATACTTTATGTTTCTAGGCATGCTCATTTTAATGCAGCACACAAGCTATATAATCCCAAATTTGATGAAGAATGGAATAAGCAAACATTTGGGCTGTGTGCTAATAAAAACTGGCATGGACATAATTTCGAATTAATAATAACTGTGAAAGGCACACCTAATGAGGACACTGGGTTTGTAATGGATTTGAAAGTTTTGAGTGAGATAATTAAAACGGAAATTACAGAAAAATTAGATCATAAAAATCTTAATATTGATGTGCCGTTTTTAACGAACAAAATGCCTTCGATTGAAAATATTGCATTAGAAATTTGGGCAATTTTAACAATCCACTTGCCTAAAAATGTAGCAATGCACCAAGTACATTTGCGCGAAACCAATAACAATTTTGTTGATTACTATGGTTAATATAGTGAACATCGGACATTATTGTCGATAATTTATCTAAATCCAGTTCTAATTTAGCGCTACTATTGTAGTATGATTTTAATTCAATTATGGCGCAAATACAGAATTTATATAATAATTATTGTTTTTATAACATGGATTGGTTTCTTAGATAAAAACAATTTACTGGCCTTATACAAATTTAAAAAAGAATTGAGTGGATTAAAAGATAAGCAAGATTATTATGTTTTGGAGATTGAGCGCATGCAGGCTGAAAAAAAATTAATATTTACCGATATTAAAAGTTTAGAAACTTTTGCTAGAGAAAAATATTACATGAAAAAAGAAAATGAAGATATTTATGTTTTAAAAGAAAAATAAGTTGATTGATTTATTTATAAATAGCTAAAAAAAAACTTTTTATCTTAATTTAAAAACTAAATATTTGCTTCTCAATGGTATTTTAATAAGCTGAGAAATATTGGCTTTTAAAGGATAAAATAATACATTTTATTGGTAGTATCAAATCAAAAACAATATATTTTTATTCAAATAGATTAAAAAAAAATCTCTTAGGGTTTGATAATTAATAAATTAGACATAATCTTGCAATTCATCAAACAAAACAACAACATGAATTTAAAAAACACAAATTGGCTAGCGGTAATTGCTACAGTAATTGCAGGAGGGGCTTTGGGATATGTTCTTTATGGGTTACTTTTTTTAGATATTTGGGCTGCAGGCAATAGCATTACGATAAATTTAGCAGCAAACGAAATGACTAAAAATGGAGTAATCATAAAACCCAATGATTATGCAATGCTTTTTAATGCGTTAAGCACCTTTATTTATGCACTCTTAATGAATTGGCTTTTGATAAAAACAAACATGTGCAATCTAAAAGGAGGCTTAACTATCGGTTTAGTAATTGGTTCAATCATGTTTATAGGAATAATTACAGGGAATTTATTTGCCGAAAATCCAATTAGCCTAAGCTTATTAGATGGTGGATGTTCATTACTACTTTGGCTGATTATTGGCGCTATAATGGGAGGTTGGCGCAAGAGATAAACTTAGATATTCACTTATTCAATAAAAAAGCCCCAATTTGGGGCTTTTTTTAATTGCTTTTTACTTTTTGTTTCTTCTTACTTATTTTTTCTTTTTTATCGCCAATGTTAGACTTTTTTTCATCTGCAGCATTTTCCAAATCTGCTTTTTCGGCCTCATTTTGCTGCACTTCTGCTTTTTTATCTCCTATTTTTTTTTCCAATTTTTCACTTTGTTTAGTGAGTTTTTTATTACTTTTTGCTAATGATTTAATCTTCTTATCTTTAACCTTTTTCTCAAAATTTGTAATTTCTTTTGTTAACACATCTCTTCTTTGGTCATTAGTGCTTATAAGTAAAATATTATCTGCTATGTTAGTAGTTGCTTGTTTATTTTCCGCTGTAAGTTTATCAAACTTGTAATTTAATTTTTCATTAGATTTATCTAAATTATTTGCCTTTTTTTCCATCTTATTTGCCTCAGACTTCAATGCTTCTATTGCTGCGGTCTTTTCTGCTTGATCTCTAATTTGAATAGCCAATTTGTTATTTACATCTATTTTTTGTTCGATACCAGTCATTGTTTTTTCGTTTTTACCAATCTCTTTCTTTTGTTTTGAATTAGATTTTATTAATTTTTTTGAAGATTTTTTGAGTGATTTTATTTCACTACCTTTCCCTTTCTCATCAAAATTAGCAATACTTTTTTGCAGTCCATCAATTTCGGCAATATTTTCTGCAATATTTTTTTCATTTCTTTTTATGGCGTCATTGTTTTCTGCAATTACTCCCTCCTCTTTTTTAATTTGTGTTTCCGTTTTACTAATATCTTTATTTATTTTTTTGACATCTTTTTCTATTGCCTTTTTATCTTTCTCTAACTGATTGATTTCAACTTTTAATTGCGCATTTACTCTTTCAATCTCTTTCTCTCTATAATCGGTCTCTAAACCAGATAAAAACAAACTATAACCTGGATTATTTGCAATTTGATCATCAGAATATAAACCTATAAATACGGAAGTGTCTGTGAGTGGTGTACATTTAAATGAGGTGTTAAATCTTATGCCTCCCATTTCTTTTATTGCCACTCCATTAGCATTCCAAACAAAAAAATTAGATGATGATTGTACTATTAATGCATCATACTTAGCAACAAAGTTTTGCCAAACCTTGATTGCATCTTCTGTTCCTAAACTTACAGTGCCACTATTGGTAGAATAATTTATTCCATTTAGTGTGTCCACAGATTGCACAAATCTAGAAACTTGTGCAGTTATAACGGGTTTTAAGCTTAAAGAAAATAGACCAATTGCAAGTAATTTTTTTACATTCATTTTTATTGTTAATTTTGTTTTCGGTTTAAATAAGGTCAAAAAATGTTCCAAAAAGCAATTTTCCTCTCAATATTGTCAATTATAATTTTTAGTGGAGCCCGCTATCCGCCAAAATGGAAACCTATTGGTCCAAATATACATCCTAATCCTCCGGCAAATTTTAATGGTATTAGCCCTCATGGATTGGGAAGATTATTTGATATTATTATTCATCCCAAAAAAGCAAATCAGTTTTGGGTTTGCAGTCCAAATGGGGGCATATTTTTTACTAAAAATAAAGGAAAAAACTGGAAAAGCCTGTCCATGCCAGTGCCTGGAGGGGCATTAAAAATGGCCCAACATTTTAATGCTAAAAAAAATATTATTGCCTTTGCAAGCAATGTTTCTGCTCCCAATAGAGCTAATTATAGTTACGGCATTTATAGCACTGCCAATAATGGTAAATCTTGGGATACAATTTTAAAAATTGTGCCCGATGAATATCATACTCCAATTATAAAAGACCTTACTTTTGTTAATGACACTCTACTTTATATCAAATCTGATAGTATTTTTGCCAATATTGGTAACAAACATTTGTTTTTGCATAAATCTGATGCTGAACTTTTCAGAATCAGGGTAGATGAAAAAAATCATACCTGGTATTTTTTAGGAAAAAAAATTATTGTAATAAGTAATGGAGGTAAAAGTATAATTAGCATAAACAATAATAATAATGAAGAATTTAAGGCCGATAATTGTGATATAAACTTTGCCAACAGCACAATGGTACTCTCTTGGAAAAATAATACAGCCACAATACACAAATTGCAAAACAACTGCCTAAATACTGGATGGAATGTACCTGCCGATATTGATGCAGGAAGAACTACCTTGGCTTACGATAAAAAAAATAATGCGTATCTTATAGGGGGTATCCAGCTATTTATGTATAAAGATAGTATGGTAACTAATTTAACTACTCGCAGCTACCCAAGCCCTCAATACATGCACGATGATATAAGAGAAATAGCTTTTGATAATGATGGAAACACATTTATTTGTCATGATGGCGGCATTTCCATTAGCAACAATAATTATAAATCTTGGCTATCAATATCTGGTTGCGGACTCAATATTAGCGAAATGTATGATATAGACATAAATGAACAATACATACTAGCGGGTTTGCAAGATTGTGGCAATATTTATAAAAACAGATTATCTAATCAATGGATTACAACAAGTTATTTATACGGTGATGGCGGCATGGTTAGGTTTCACAAGAACGTTGCATACCTTATGCAAGGCACAGTCTTATTGAAAAGCGTAAACAATTTTGAAAGTGCCGAATACGCCTATTTTCCAATACATTTGAGTAATTTTAATCCCAAAACCAAAATAGTAAATAATAAATTATACATCGCAGATAAGCAATTGTGGAAAGAGACAGCTGATTATTGGCAAAATTTAAGTAAGGGTATGGAAGGTTATTACAGAATTAGTGGTTTTGATGTTTCTAGTGATGAAAAAACAATTATTGTTGCAAAAGAGGAGCCCGTATGGCGAACAAACCAATTAACAGAAAAATTATATTTGAGTAATGATAGCGGCAAATTGTGGACGGATATTACCAATAATTTTCCCGCATATAGTTACCGCTTTATAGAAAGTATAGTGATAGACCCAGCAAACGATAAAATATTTTATGCATGTCTTGGCGGATTTGACAATAAAAATGGAGAAAAAAATAGATGCTTTAAAACTAGCGATGGTGGAAAAAACTGGGAAAACATAAGTTATAATTTGCCAAATTTGCCCAATAATACAATAGTGTTTCATCCAAAAATGGGAGTTTTATTAGGGACAAATCATGGAGTTTATCAACTAAAAAACAAGCATTGGCAATGGCTAAAAGGACTGCCACAAGCTCCTGTAACTGCAATAAAACCAACAGAAAACGGATTTTTAGTTGCTACCTATGGAAGAGGAGCGTGGCAATTCACGCTTTAAAAATTTGCCTGATACATCTCTACAATTTTAATGGCTTGCATGGCGGCTTGGGTATCATGAACCCTAAGCACATTGGCGCCCCCCATCAAAGCAAGTGCATGTGCTGCGGTAGTTCCATTTAACGAATCACTTGCACTTATGCCTAACGGCTTATATATCATTCCCTTGCGCGATATACCAACAATTAAAGGTTGATTCAAAAATTTCTTAAATACAGATAAATTTTTAAGCAATAGATAATTATGTGCTATTGTTTTGCCAAAACCAAAGCCAGGATCAATAATCCAATTATTAATTCCATTGTCTGTTAAATACTTGTTTTTTTTAATAAAATAAGCTGCAATTTCCTCCACTACATTAATATAATTAGGGTTTTCTTGCATATTATTTGGCATTCCTTTTTTATGCATACCGATATAGCCAATATCAAGCGCAGCCACTAATTTTATTAGATCTAAATCATCCCCACAACTAATATCATTGATAAAATCTACCTCCATATCTATAGCCATTTTAGCCACTGCATACCGATACGTATCAACAGATATTAGCACCTTATACTGTTGCTCTTTAACTATTTTTAGCGCCCATTCTATAGCTTTAACCTCTTCATTTAAGGGTATTTCGACTGCACCCGGCCTTGTACTCATTGCGCCAATATCTATCATAGCAGCGCCCTCTTCAATATGCTTTTCAATAATCGAGATGAGTTCTTTTTCAGAATTAGCCCTGCTATTGGCATAAAAAGAATCTTTCGTAACATTTACGATACCCATAACCTGTGCTTGATTAAATGAGTATAAATTGTGCTTACTTTTTAGTTGAAAATGCAAGATTTAAAATTTGATGATTACCTTTGCAAATGTAAAATAAAATATTAATGTCTGAATTATTAAATACAAATCAAGCCTATGATATCCAAATAGGTAAGTGCAGATCAATTTTTTTGCAAAAAAATACTGACTATGGAACAGCATGGCGAATATTACGACCCCGCAGTGTAACAGATCAAATTTTTATTAAAGCACAAAGAATAAAAAGTATAGAAACGTATGGCAAACAAAAAATTGATGAGAGTATAGCCAATGAATATATTGGAATTATCAATTATGCCATTATTGCTATTTTAAATATTGCCTTAAAAGAAGATGAAATAATAAAAGTAAAACAACTTTTGAATAATTATGACCAACAAATTACCCTCACAAAACAACTAATGATGGATAAAAACCACGATTATGGGGAGGCTTGGAGATCAATGAGGGTATCCACTTTTACAGATCTAATTTTAATGAAAATCTTGCGCACAAAACAAATAGAAGACAATGATGGTAAAACGCTTATAAGTGAAGGTGTAGAGGCAAATTATAGAGATATGATAAACTACGCTATATTTGCACTTATTAGATTAGATGAAAATAGCACAGTTTTTGCTAGTAAATAAAAGTAATTTATATGAAATACATAACCCACATTTTTAGGATTTTAGTTGGTGCACTTTTTATTTTCTCTGGATTTATAAAAAGCAATGACACCAAAGGTTTTGGAATAAAACTGCATGAATATTTTGAAGTATTTGCAAATGATTTTGAAGCAAAACAAGATACTTTTAGTATTATCTTTACATCACCATGGCATGAAGAGGAATATGAAATCTCACTATATGAAGGAGAAAAAAATAAAACGTATACCGTAAATTCTACCCTAAGTGAAGAAAGTTTTGAAGTAATATTTGAGGATATTGACTCTGCAACAGGTGTTAAAAAAGAGAGTGTACGGATGGCCAGAGAACTTATCATAGCATGTGCCCAAGCTACAAATATAATATTGAGAGACACCCTCTATGAAGCAGACAGTTTAAAAGCAGGTGATTTAAAAGTGGCAGCAGCCATCAATAGCAAAAACTTTTACAATAAGACCCATCCATTGATTATTTCTAAAATAGAAATAATGGAATCTATTGATGTTTCTAAATATCTTAAAAAAAGCAGTTGGATAGTAGGTTTTTTTAAAAGCCTTGGCGCTTATGCAGATGGTATCGCAATATTTTTAGTCTTATTGGAATTATTATTAGGGTTTTGTCTACTTATTGGTTTTAAAACAAAGCTAACGGTATGGGCACTATTATTAATGACTTTGTTTTTTACATTTTTAACATTTTATTCTGCATATTTCAATAAAGTTACTGATTGTGGCTGTTTTGGAGATGCTATAAAACTAAGACCTTGGGAAAGCTTCCAGAAAGATGTAATATTGACAGTCCTAATTTTATGGCTATTTTTTACATCACACTTTATCAGACCATTATTTTCTTTGCCATTCTCTAAATCATTATTACTTGTTATGATGTTTTTTTGCGCATTTTTTACAATGTATTGTTATTTGTACTTGCCTGTTTTTGATTTTTTAAAATACAGTGAAGGTAGTGATTTAAGAAAACGAATAAGTACCCCAAAAGGAGAATTAACTCAAGATATTGTAGAAAAAATAATGATTTATAAGGATTCTGCCAACAAAGAAATCAGTATTGTATATAATTCTGAGAGAAATAGTTTTACCCCCAATATTCCACTTGGAGCTACTTTTTTTAAATTGGTATCAGAAAAGATTTTAAAAATTGCTTACAAGCCAGAAATTCATGATTGGTTAAACATAATAGACCAAAATGGCATAGATGTTTCGGATAGCATAATGCTTTCAAAAGGTTATACTTTACTTCTTATTTCGTCCAGCTTATCAGATGTGCATAAAAATGTTCAACCAAAAATAAATAAACTATATGAAAGTTGGTTGAAAACAAATGCAAAATTTTATGCTTTAACAAGTTCTGGAAATCCCGAAATTGCAAAATACACAAGCGAAAAAGACGTTAAGTATCCATTTTGTCTTGCCGATAACAAATTGCTCGCATCAATGATTAGATCTAATCCTGGGTTAATATTAATTAAAGATGGTATTGTTTTAAAGCGATGGAGCTTTAGAAATTTGCCAAAACCAGAAAAATTGGTTGCGTTAATTCAATAAGTAAACTAAACCATTGCATCTTCCAATTTTCATAATAGGAATGCCAGCTGCTGGAAAAACCTTTTTTGGGCAGCAGATTGCTGGTAAATTACATATTCCTTTTATAGATACTGATAAAAAGGTACTTGAACTTTATTATCAAAAAAATAATGTGAGCTCAACTATTTTAGAAATTTTTAAAAGAGATGGAGAAAAAGCATTTAGAATTTTAGAACGTCAAGTGATAAGAAAAATTGAAAAAAAATTCCAAATTGTAGCCTGTGGAGGTGGATTACCATGCTATTTTGATAACATAGAGTATATGATAAACAATGGAATAGTAATTTACCTTAATACAGAAATGACTATTATTATTGAAAGACATAAGCTAAACTTGCATAAAAGTCCGCTATTAGAAGAAAAAAATAATGACCAAATAAGTAAAATTATACTCAATTTGTTTAAAAAAAGGATACATTTTTACAACAAAGGTCAATTGATTGATTTAGAATATAACTATAATATAGATAATAAAATATTGATTATCAATAACTTAACAATGGATGTAGATAAGTTTAATGAAAATAAATGAAAAAATCAATGAAAAACTTGTTGTACCTGTCATATTTTTATATTTTTGAACTGTATTAACTTAATTATATAAAACAATGAACAAATCAGATTTAATCGACAAAATGGCTAGTGATGCCAAAATCACAAAAACTCAAGCTGCTGCTGCACTAGGTGCATTTACAGAGGCAACTTCATCTGCATTAAAAGGTGGAGACAAAGTAATTCTAGTTGGTTTTGGTACTTTTTCAACCAGCCAAAGAGCTGCAAGAACTGGAAGAAATCCACAAACAGGAAAAGAAATTAAAATTGCTGCAAAAACTGTAGTAAAATTCAAAGCAGGTACTGAACTTGCTACAAAAGTGAAATAATACTTTTAAACTAAAAACTACAAAAGCTGTTCAATCATTTTGAACAGCTTTTTTTATACAAAAAATGAAAGAAAATCTTGATTTTTGGCAAAAAAAGTTAAAGCCAATCCCTTCTAATATTTTAGATAACATCCTAAAACCTATTATTGAAGAAGAAACTTTAAAAATAGATTGCACTAGCTGCGGCAATTGTTGCAAAGCTATGCAGCCAGCCTTAGACCAGATAAACGCAAAAAATGCTGCTAATCAATTATCAATTTCAGAAAATCAATTTTATGCTAAATACGGAGAATATGATCCTATAAATAAAGTTCATTTTATTAAAAGCAATCCTTGTGCATTTTTAAGAGAAAATAGATGCTCTATCTATAGCAATAGGCCAGAATCTTGCAGAGACTTTCCGCATTTGAGCAAGCCCCATTTTAAATACAGAATTAGAAAAATTGTTGCAAATGCTGCAATTTGTCCAATTATAGAAAACACTTTAACCAGATTAAACACAATAGTATAGTTAGTGCGCGGTTTTATTTATTAAAATCTGCTTCATGCAATTAGCTTTTAGAAATAGATAGAATTTCCTTATTTTAGGTTATAACCAAAATGTTGAAAAAATTAGGCAAATACACTTGCTAAAAGCACTAATTTTGTGGCTCGCTACATAATAACAAATGAATCAATACGAAAAACTTTTGAACCACATCTTAGAAAATGGAGATAAAAAAGAAGACAGAACAGGCACAGGAACCATCAGTATTTTTGGCGCACAACTAAGGTTTAAACTTGATGAAGGCTTTCCATTAATAAGTACTAAAAAAGTTCATTTAAAAGCAATAATCCATGAATTATTGTGGTTTATTAAAGGGGAAACTAATATTAAATACCTAAGAGATAATGGAGTGAAAATATGGGACGAATGGGCAGATAAAAATGGTAATCTTGGACCTATATATGGCAAACAATGGCGAAATTGGCCCTTAGAAAATGGACAATCAAAAGATCAATTGGCAGAAGCAATAGAAATGATTAAAACCAACCCAAATTCAAGAAGAATTATAGTTTCGGCTTGGAATGTGTCAGAACTAGATAAAATGGCATTGATGCCTTGCCATTCATTTTTTCAATTTTATGTATCAAATAATAAACTAAGTTGTCAATTGTATCAGCGGAGTGCAGATATGTTTCTTGGTGTTCCATTTAACATCGCCTCCTATGCCTTGCTTACTATGATGGTTGCGCAGGTTTGCAATTTAAATTTAGGTGATTTTGTGCACACATTTGGCGATGCTCACATTTATAATAATCATTTTAATCAAGTGCACCTTCAGCTATCTAGAAATCCTATGCCATACCCTATTATGAAAATTAATCCAAACAGAAAAGACATCAATGATTTTATTTTTGAAGACTTTGTTTTAGAAAATTACAATCCTCATCCTGCTATTAAAGCAGAAGTATCTATCTAAAAATTATGCATAGTGAAATAAAAATCAAACTTAAACATCCTTATAATGAAAATGGCGATATTGCAGCCTCTTATCTTAATGATATTGGCCTAGAAACAGTGCAAGAAGACGAAAAATTGTCCGCTTATATTACCTTAGATACTTTTGATAAAAAAACAGTAAATCAATGTTTAATTGCACTTAAAAGTAAAAATATAATACAAGATGATGTGGCTTTTCACACAATTGAGAAAACAAATTGGAATGCACTTTGGGAAAGTAATTTTGAGCCCATAATTATTAAAAATTGTTGCTATATAAAGGCTGATTTTCATCAAGAAACAGAACTTAATATACCAACTATTACTATTAATCCAAAGATGAGTTTTGGAACAGGGCATCATGCTACCACTCATTTGGCTTTAGAAATGCTAAATACACAAAATCTAAAAAATATGCGAATTGCAGATATTGGAACAGGCACTGGTATTTTAGCAATTTTTTCTATAATTAAAAAAGCAAAATATGTATTAGCAATAGACAATGATGCTTGGAGTGTTGCAAATGCAATTGAAAATGTTGATAAAAACAAGGTGAGCGATAACATAGATTTACTGCTGGGAGATGCACATTTTATCAAAGATGAAGCACTTTTTGACTTAATTGTAGCCAACATTAATAGAAATATTCTGCTCAATGATATGCCGGCTTATGCAGAGAAAATAAAAAGAGGAGGAACACTAATTATTTCAGGATTTTATAAAGAAGATATATCAGATATAATCGAAAAAGCAACCTCATTAGGTTTGTATAAGTTAGATGAACAGACAATGAATAATTGGGCTTGTATTAAATTTAATAAAGCTTAATTATTTTTTATTATTGGTTTCTCAATTTTGAATTTATAAGCATCGCAATAACCCTTAGATACTAAGCACTTTTAAAAAATATTAATAATTTTATCAATAAAAAAAAGCCAATCTCTTTATAGATTGGCTTTCTTTTACAGTATTAAAATAAAATAACTACAATTATTCCTTTACAATTTTTAAGCTACTTAAACCATTTTTAGTAGTCACGTTTACTAAGTAAGTTCCATTGCTTAATGCTGAAAAATCAACAATTGAATTTAAACCTTTATTTTCATTTATAGTTTTAATTACTTTACCAGTAATATCTAATATTTCAATTTTCAAAATATCACTGTTAGCATTAATATTTAAGCTGCCATTAACAGGGTTTGGATAAGCATTGGCATCCCCTAATTTTACATCTTTCACAGACAAAGCATAATTTGAAACAAAACCCATAGAAATAGCCATTCTAGGAGCTACATATTTACATATTGAATCTATAAAAGCCATTGCTTTCTCTTTGCTCATGTTTGGATTTGATCTCAAGCCATTAGTTACAATAGCTTGTCCATTGGATATATTTGTTTTTATAAAATTGGTATCATACCACTCCCATGGTCCAGATGCATTTATTTGACCAAGAATAGTATATAATCCATCAATACCATCTCTGGTATTCAATATTCTTGACAAATTGCCACCTACTTTTCCTTTGTATGAAGCATTATTGCCCAATCTGTCTACTTTTTTCATAATATCTCCTCCACCGCTCACTTCCACAACACTGGTAGATGTGCCTGGTACAAACACAATGCCTAATCCGTAAGGAGCAAATGGATCTAATAAACCATGCACAGAAACAACAGGTGCTTCGCCACTTTCTATCCAAGAGCTATCTCCAACAGCACCACCAATGGTAAAACCAAATTTAAAATCTGCATTATGATTTTTCCAATTATCTTTATTTAAAAAAGGTAACCCACCAAATCCTGCAATATTTCCAAAAACAGCCTCTCTAACATAGGGTTGGGCTGGCATTGAGTCAAAATTGATAAATTTATCAATCAATAACTCACTTGATTTATTCAAAGAGATTGTATTTATAGCTACATATCCCCCAGTTCCGTTGCCGCCAATTGCAATCTTATTAGTATCTACCTTAAATGGGTTATTGTTAAATGCAGCCTCCTTAGCAAAAAATCTTGCAGCGGTTTTAGCGTCATGCATAGAACGATAAACTGCTTGCAAAATTGTTGATGTTCTTACCTTTTCATCAGCAGATAGTGCATTCCATCCTTGACGGTATGAAATATTTGCAACCACATAGCCTCTTTTTGCAAATTCTTTAGCAAATTCTACAGTTGCACTATCAGTTTTATCTCCTGTTGGCAATTGGTTTGCAAATCTAGGGATATAGCTTCCAGTATGACAGAAAATGATTAAAGGCCTTTTTGTAGCAGTATCACCTGCTGGCTCATAAACGTCCATTCTTAAATCTACAGCCATGGGAGCACCGGTAATGATTGTAAAGTTGTTGCCATAAATAACATTTGAGTTTACAGTAACGTCTGTAAAAACTTTTTCAACATACCTTATTTGGGCAAACATGCTAATACTAAATAAAGTAATGGTTAGGGTTAAGTAAATTTTCTTCATATATTTTTTTTTTAAATTTAAGGTTCAATATTAACCAATTTTTAATTAATTTATGAATTTATTTTATTTTATATCTAATAACAAAGAGGCATAGGCCAATCTACCCACCTGAGGGCCGCCATATACTTGGTATGCAAGATTATTTGTTAAATTACTTGCGCCCAACTTAATAGTAATATTATGTTTTTTATAGAACTTGCTTATTTGAGCATCTAATAAATAATAACTCTCAATTTCGCCAGTAAATTGAGGCGACCCCTCAAATAAAAATCCTTCAATCCATTTAAAATTCATATTAAAAGAAAGGTCTCTTATGCTCCATTTTCTTAGATGAATCGCCAGTTGATTTCCGCCAAATCCAAGATTAAACTTGTGTCGAGGTGTATTAAACGCTGGAATCAAGGGGTCTGTAGATCCCATCCTGTTAAACTCGTTCCATGAATAATTGCCATTGATGATTAAATACTTGCTTAAACTGTATGTTAAACCTATGGCAGCGCCTGTAGTCAGTACTAAATCTTTTGAATTAGTAGCAACCCGATATGCTTGGGCAGTAGTTAGCCGATTTAAGGTAGTATCTATTGTAATATCAACCCCCAATTTATACCCTATAAAATTAGTATAGAAACTTGTGTAGTAGCTTACATCTATTAGCAACTTATCTTTAAAAATCACTCCTTTATACCCTGCCTCTAATGTGCGCACCTGCTCAGGCTTTATGGGGTCTAAATTAAAATATTGAAGTAAACTTCTATCTTGTTTATCAATATACTCGACCAAAGACTCTGTTGTAACTAAATTTTTAATTCCATTAATATTGCCTAGCAGTATTGCGCGTCCCACATTATAATAGAGGTATTGGTCTGACAAGGTAGGATTGCGAATTGCTGATGAAAAAGAGAAACGATAAGTATTTTTGGCATTTCTTAAATAAACTAGTGATGCAGCAGGAGAAAAAAGAAGATTGAAGTTTTCATTTTTATCCAGCCTAAAATTCAAAGATGCTTTTAGCTTATCGTCTAAAAATTTTTTATCCGCTCCACCATATAAACCAACCTCCCTGTTTGTTATTTTTCGATTGCCAGTATCTTCAAAAATCGTTCCCCTTGTATTTGGAGCGTAATACCTGCCGCTTACACCCGCAGTAATTACGTAGTTTTTGTAATCAAATTTTCTTTGAGCCTGAAAATGATATAATGCAGATTTATCATAAAACCCGCTACCACCCTCAATCAATGATTTTCTGCTGGTAATAAGGTTTAGCATACTGTCAAAAGCGCGTGTGCCAGGGGCAAACCTATCAGAGGTTACTGTGCTATGCGGCAAACCATTTGCCGAAAGTTCACCATCAGCTACCTTTCTAGCTTCATTATGCAACCTTATTATCATCGTATCATATAATGCCAGCAAAGAATCTGCTATTCTAAAAGCATCTGGATTGTTAAAAAATTGGCTGGGCCATCCGGGTATTTGTCTTACTTGAGGTCTTCCATTTCTGATCCAATAGCCACTGTAATCTTGGCTCCAATTTGTCTTATTTTTTGCAGCATCTTGCATTACTAATGCCGTCAGCACAGCATCATAGGTGTTTCCTGCATCCTCGTTAGTGGCATATACTCTAATAAAGCCTTTGGACGATTTTAATTCTAGCCTATTCTGAAAAAATCGAATATCTTTTAAACTAAACCTATTTTCTCCTTGATAAACAGTGCTGCCTTCTCCAAAATTAAACTGATAATTAAGCTCATTTTTTTTGTCAATTTTATATGCTAATAAAGTATTGTATTTCACATTTCTGGTATTGTAATCCACAAGGTCTTTTTCCCAATACCCTGTCCTATTAAACCGACCTAGACCAGGATATTGAGCAATGGCATTTAATCCCGTAAAATTATTGTCTGATTTAGGCTGTTCATCGCCATATCTATTTACCGCATCATAACCCCCATTATTATTTGCACTGCTAGCACTCTGCGCAGTTGCACTTCTATTATCTGCTGCCCAATCTAATGCACGCATTGTAAAAAGATTTATTTTGTAAGCAAATTTATCCTCCCCTTTCTTGTTTTTAAATACTTGGGCATACCGCACAGCAAATTCATACAGATTTCTTTCGCCTACTTTTACACTCACCGTTAGGCCGGGAAAACGCCATGGATCTTTTGTTGTCATATTAATCACTCCATTAAAAGCATTGGGGCCAAAAAAAGCAGTACTTGCACCAGCAAATATATCCGTATTAAATATGTCTATTTCTGATGCTCCCAAAAAATTACCTAAAGAGAAGTTTAGGCCCGGAGATTGATTGTCAACTCCGTCTATCAATTGCAAAGACCTTACTGGACTTGTTGAATTAAAACCCCTTGTATTTATTACCCTAAAACCAAGACTAGCAGTGGTTACATCTACCCCTTTTAAATGCCCCAAACCTTCATAAAAATTGGCAGCAGGTGTTGCCTTGATCGCATTAATGCCCATACTTTCTATAGTTAATGGCTGCTCTCGCAGCTTTTCTGATATTTTATCTCCTTTGATAATTACGGCTTGTAACAATTTTGCAGCAGGGCTAATAAAAATTTCTAAATTTGAAATAGCAGAATCTACCACAATTTCTTTATCAATGTAGCCAAAATAGCTCACCTTAATTTTTGCTGGAAAAACAATGTCTTTGGCAATAAAGTTTCCATCAAAATCTGTATAAACAGTTTTAGATTGTTCTAAAAATTTAATTGAAACCATAGCAATAGGTTCATTATTAAAAGTATCTTTTATAACACCTTTTAAATTAGATTGTGCAGATAGTGTATTTATGGAAGCGGATATTGCCACCAAAATTAATAAGTAGTTTCTTGCCATAGATAATTCTTAAATGAAAAGTGGCGCAAGATATTTAATTTATCTTATAAAATATCTTATTGTACTCAATTTAAAAATTAGGGCGTATTTAGTAAGGTGGGCAGTTTGCCCTCAGAAACAATTATTTTTGCGTTTGATGATTCGCTCAATTTCAACATTGCCTCTATTTGTTTTAGTTTTATTATTTGATCTGTTAACCCTTCTGAAAGTATTAATTGGGCATCCCTAATTCCTTTTGCCTCTATTATTTTCCTTTCAGCATTTAGTTTTTCTTGGTCAATAACAAACTTCATACGCAATGCATCTTGTTCTGCCTGCAATTTTTGCTCTATAGAACTTGTTAAACCTGGCGGCAATTGAATACTTTTCATCAACACCCGCTCTACAATTAATCCATTTTTTAGTAATAAATTATTCATTGTAACTAATATAGAATCTTCTATAACTGATCTTAAACCACTGTGCATATCTTTAGCAAAATATTGCGCACAAACATCTGATGCGGTAGACCTAAAAACATTAGAAATAATTGGCTCATAATCTAATCCAAGATTAGCTATTAATTGAGGCAAGCTGTCTTTTTCTACCTTATATAGAATAGAGATTTGAGATTGAACACTCAAGCCCTCTTTACTTGGCAAAGATAGAGAAAGCTCCAAATTATTGGTTCTTGTGGAAACTATAACAACTTTTGAAATAAAAGGATTGTAGGTTATTGAGCCTTGAGTTTTTACATCTGTGCTTAACTTACCAATACTTTGTTTAACACCTGCTTCGCCTGGCCTAATAATTACGCAACCCGATATTAATATTGAGATCATCAATACGTTTACTGCAATGCTCTTATTAATTTTCATGTCTGTATAACAAAACAGTATGGCAATTGTTTTAAATTCAAACCGTTATGATAAATTCATCTTTTTTTTTAGGTAGAAAAAAATAATTTGCATTTTATATGAAACTTTTTGAAACAAAACTAACAATAAACCGCACAGATATTTCAATTTCTGCTAAAAAATACATTTGTTTCAACGATTTTAAAACTATTTGTTTAAGCGATTTACATTTAGGTAAGGCAGGTTATTTTAGTCAAAACAATTTGCCATTGCCTGTCATTGCCCATCAAATAGATTTAGACAATTTAAAAGAAATAGATATTTTATACAACGCTTATACCATCTTAATCCTTGGAGATTTATTTCACAGTAGCAATATTTATGAAGCAGAAGAGCTGAGAAATATCATTGATAAATCAAAAAATGATTGGATATTGATAAAAGGCAATCATGATATTTTAGACAATGCCACTTACCTAAATATGGGTTTTAAAAAAGTATTCAAAAAATACATTCAAAAAGATTTTTGTTTTGTACACGAGCCTAACGAGAATGATTTGGCTAAATATTTTTGCATTTGTGGACACTTGCATCCAGGGGTAATACTAAGGAGTAAAGGTAAACAAAGTTTTTCTTTTCCATGCTTTTATAAAACGCAAACCCAACTAATTTTACCCGCTTTTGGTAGCTTAACAGGATTATTTTTCATAAAACCAATTAAAAAACAAACTACAACTATTGCTATTTGTAACCAAAGACTATATGAAATATAGCCTAATGCAAGACAATCAATTTTTAAAATCTTGTTATATCTTTAATGATCCAATTCCGCCATCTACCCCAATAATCTGACCTGTTATAAATGCTGCATTTTTACTCAATAAATAAACAGCCAAAGAGGCTAATTCTTCTTTTGAACCTATTTTTTTTAAGGGATGTCTTTCTGCAGATGCTGCTTGTTTTTCTGGGGTAGCAAGTAATGCACTTGCAAGAGGGGTATCGGTTAGAGATGGGGCAATGCAATTTACCCTGATACCTGCAGTTGCAAATTCTGCAGCCATAGATATAGAAAGACCTTGCAATCCCGCTTTGGCGGCAGCTATGCTTGCATGAAAAGGCATGCCTGTATTACTGGCTACAGTGCTAAAGAAAACTACTGAAGATTGCTTTGCTTTTCTTAGCTGTGGCAAGCAAGCTTTTATTACTTTAAAGGCACCTATTACATTGATATAGTAATCATCTGCAAAATCTTGCTCTGTATACCTGTTTAATGGTTTCAAATTTATAGTTCCTGGACAATAAACTACTCCATGCAATTCTTCTGGCAGCATATCAGTAGGGAAATCGTTTTTTATATCATAATTCTGATAATAAATATTTGAAGCATCAGGTACACCTTTTTTTTCTCTTCCAGTTACAAATAATTGATAATCTTTAGCCATCATATTTACAATTTCTCCGCCAATGCCAGAAGTTCCACCTATAATTAATATATTTTTCATAATGATAGAACCATTAATCAAAGTGATAGTTTTTATAGAAACTAATAACCAATAAAAAAACTACATGAATTAAATTGTAAACTAAAAGTTATCAATCTTAAGAATCTTAAAAAAAACACAAAGTAAAGGTTAAAAAAAAAAGCAAACTTTAAATTATGAGATAAAACCTAAATTTGCATTTCAATTATGAATAAAAAAGATGTTATCCACCTGCTCATTTTTTTAGGAATAAATTTTGCAGGATTGGGCATACGTGGCTTTATTACAAAAAGCGGTGTGGCAAGCGATTGGTATCAAAACTTATCAAAAGCACCTTGGACACCACCAGGCTGGGTTTTTGGAGTCGCATGGAGCCTTATTAAGCTTTGTTTTGCTTTTTATATGACATTTTTGCTAAAAGCATATTTGCAGAAAAATTTAAGTTATAAACCAATCATAATCTTATTTGCCATTCAATGGGTGCTTAACTTAGCTTGGAATCCTCTGTTTTTTAGTTTTCATTATACCCTAATAGGATTGGTTGTAATTAGCGCATTGTCAATTGTTGTGGGCTATTTTTTGTTTAATTTCAATTCGCTCTTAAAAGCAAAAACGATGTTTATTGTTCCATACTTTATTTGGATGATTATTGCTACCAGCCTAAACGGGTATGTGGTTTTTTTTAATTAAAAAAAGGTATCATATTTGCAGTCAATTTTTTAAAATATGAGATATCTATTTTCAACTTCTTTTATTATGAAACTTGCATTTTTTTTTGCAAGTGGCGTGGTTATTACTTTTAGCTGCGCAAACCGCAACAAGATAGCCGAAACTGATAATCAAAGAACAATTTCGAATACAATAGCTAAAGCCAATAATGATAGTATAATCTTCACAAGTTTACCCATACAAACAGGAGCCTCTCAAACAGAAATATATATATCAAGTTTAAAAAATAAAAAACTGGCATTGGTGGTAAATCAAACAAGTGCTATCAATCAAAAACATATTGTAGATTCGTTTCTAAATTTAGGTTTGCAAATTGTTAAGATATTTGCGCCCGAGCATGGTTTTAGGGGAGATCATGGTGCGGGAGCCAAAGTAGCATCTACTATAGATCCAAAAACAAAATTGCCCATAATTAGTTTATATGGAAATCACAAAAAGCCAACAAAAGCTGACTTAGCAGGTATAGACCAAGTAGTTTTTGATATTCAAGATGTAGGCACTAGATTTTACACCTATTTATCTACTTTACATTACATTATGGAATCTTGCGCAGAGTTTAAAATTCCTGTTATGGTATTAGATAGGCCTAACCCAAACGGCTTTTATATTGATGGCCCAATTTTAGAATCAGCGAACAGTTCTTTTGTTGGTATGCACCCAATACCAGTTGTGCATGGAATGACTTTGGGCGAACTTGCTCAAATGATTAATGGAGAAGGCTGGTTAAACAATAAAATTAAAGTTGAACTTCAAGTAATCAAACTCAATCATTACCACCATAATCGTAAGTATATATTACCAATAAAGCCATCTCCAAATTTGCCAACACAGGCATCAATTTACCTTTATCCATCATTATGTTTTTTTGAAGGAACTAATATTAGCGTGGGAAGAGGCACAGATAAACCCTTTGAATGTTTTGGTAGACCAGGATTAAAGGAAGTAAATTATACATTTATACCGAAAGCTATTCCAGGTATTGCAGATAATCCTCCGTTTGTAAATCAAATGTGTAACGGTGTGCTATTGACAAGTTTTGGCGAAAATTATTTGCCAAGCCTTCAAAAAATTTACTTAGAATGGCTGATATTAACTTATAAACAGGCTAAAACAGAAAATCAAAAATATTTTAATGACTTTTTTATAAAACTTGCAGGAACTGATAAATTAAGGCAACAAATAGAAGAGGGTAAAACTCAAAAAGAAATACAAGACAGCTGGAAAACAGGTTTAGATAAGTTTAAAAAGCAGCGAGAACCCTATATGCTCTATGGTTTTAAAGAAAATGCAGGATTATTTGATTAAAAAATTGTTATTTTAAAAAAAAAGAATAATCTTTGCAGCCCTAAAAATCTAAAGGAAATGTCAAGAATTTGTGAGCTAACAGGAAAAAAATCATTGAAAGGAAATAAAGTTTCCCATTCAAATCATAAAACAAAACGTAGGTTTCAACCGAATTTAAAACTCAAACGGTTTTTTATTCCAGAGACAAACGAATGGATAACATTAAAAGTGTCAACAAGTGCACTTAAAACCATCAATAAAAATGGAATTGCAAGTTGTTTAAGAAAATTTGTTAAAGAAGGAAAAATATAATGGCAAAAAAAGGAAATAGAGTGCAGGTAATATTAGAATGCACCGAACAAAAATCAAGTGGAACTCCAGGTATATCGAGGTACATTACTACTAAGAATAAAAAAAACACCACAGAACGCATCGAGTTAAAAAAGTATAATTCGTATTTAAAAAAAGTTACTGTTCATAAAGAAACTAAATAAAATCTAAATCATGGCAAAAAAAGTTGTAGCAACATTAAAAAAAGAGGGTGGTATAGAATATGTAAAAATTATTAAAGCCGTTAGATCTCCAAGAACCGGTGCATATTCTTTTAAAGAAGAAATAGTAACTGGCGAAAAAGCAAAAGAAATATTCAAATTATAATTATCTTTATCAAAATACAATAAAGCTTCCTTTCAATTTATTAAATTTGACAAGGGAGCTTTTTTATTTTACAAAAAAATGGGAATATTTGATTTTTTAAAAAAACAAAAACCGTTAGAAGAAAAACGAGTTGATGATGTTTTGTCTATCCCTGCCTTAGAAAGTGGTTTAGAAAAAACTAAAAACGGTATTTTTAGTAAACTTGGTAAAGCTTTGCTAGGAAAAACAACTGTAAACGAAACATTTTTGGATGAACTAGAGGAGATCTTAATAACAAGTGACGTGGGAGTTGCTACTACTATAAAAATAATCAACAGATTTGAAAAGCGCGTTAAAGTAGAGAAATATTTTAATGCAAATGAGTTAAACACTATTCTAAAGGATGAGATTTCGAGCATAATTGAAGAAAACAAGCACGAAATAGCATATAATTTTGATTTGATAGGCGCACCAAAGCCTTATGTGATATTAGTGGTAGGTGTAAATGGAGTAGGCAAAACAACCACTATTGGAAAATTAGCACATAATTTTGCCCTACACGGCAAAACTGTACTTCTAGGGGCGGCAGACACTTTTAGGGCAGCTGCAGTAGATCAATTAGAAATTTGGAGTCAAAGAACCAGTGCAAGCTTTGTTTCATTGGGCATGAATGCGGACCCATCTGCAGTAGCATTTGATGCTATTAATAAAGGCATTGAAAAAAAAGTAGATGTAATTATAATAGATACAGCTGGTAGATTGCACAATAAAGTAAATTTAATGAATGAATTGGGGAAAATAAAAAGAGTTGTTCAAAAAATATTACCAAACGGACCGCAAGAAATTTTACTCGTCTTAGATGCAAGCACTGGGCAAAATGCTATAGAACAAGCCAAGCAATTTGCGGCTGCTACAGAAGTTAATACCCTTGCACTTACCAAACTAGACGGCACAGCAAAAGGAGGAGTAGTTATAGGTATATGTGATCAATTTAAAATACCTGTAAAATATATTGGACTAGGCGAAAAAGCAGAAGACCTGAAAATTTTTAATGCCAAATCATTTGTAAACACATTATTTGAAGCATAAATGCGAACAAAATCATTACACGCAAAAAAAATAAACATCATTACCCTTGGATGTAGTAAAAATCTAGTAGATTCAGAAGTACTATTATCGCAGTTAAAAGCAAATGATTTTGATGTAGTACACGAATCTAAAAAAGACAATGCAGAAGTAATTGTTATCAATACATGTGGGTTTATAGATAAAGCAAAGCAAGAAAGTATAGATACTATTCTTAAATATGCTGATGCAAAAGAAAAAGGAGAAATTGAAAAACTTTATGTTACGGGATGTTTATCACACCGATATAAAGAAGAGTTGATTGCTGAATTTCCGAATGTTGATGGTTTTTTTGGCACACTAGAATTACCCAATATACTGCATACATTAGGTGCAGACTACAAGCACGACTTAATTGGTGAAAGATTAGTTACCACGCCACCGCATTATGCCTATTTAAAAATTTCTGAGGGCTGCAATAGACCTTGTTCATTTTGTGCAATTCCATTGATGCGCGGCAAACATGTATCTAAATCCATTGAAGCTATTGTAAAAGAAGCAAATCACTTAGCTCGATTAGGAACAAAAGAAATTATGCTTATTGCCCAAGATAGTACTTCTTATGGTGTAGATAATTATAATAAAAGGGCACTTGCAGACTTGCTAAAAGCATTAGGTAATGTGCCAGAAATAGAATGGTTTCGTCTACATTACGCTTTTCCTTCACAATTTCCTGAAGATGCACTAAAAGTGATGGCAGACACAGATAATATCTGCAAATACTTAGATATTCCTCTGCAACATTCTAGTGACAATATGTTAAAAATAATGCGAAGAGGCATTACCAAATCGAGAACTGAAAAATTAATTCAAACCATTAAAAACACCATTCCTGGTATATCCCTGCGGACAACTATGCTAGTTGGACACCCTGGAGAAACAGAAGAAGATTTTTTAGAATTGTGTGATTTTATCAAAACACATCAATTTGACCGCTTAGGGGTATTTACCTATTCGCACGAAGAAAATACCCATGCATATAGCTTGGATGATAATATTGAACAAGAAGAGAAAGACCGCAGAGCTGCGCATTTAATGGCTATTCAAGAAGAAATTAGTTTACAATTAAATGAAAATAAAATTGGAACAATACAAAAAGTATTATTTGATAGAAAAGAAGGAGAATATTTTGTAGGTAGAACAGCAGCAGACAGCCCAGAAGTTGATAATGAGGTACTTGTAGAAACTGAAAATAATTTTGTAAGAATTGGCGATTTTGCTCAAATTGAAATTAATGATTGTACAGCCTTCGACCTTTTTGGAAATGTAAAAAAAGGTTAAATGAACATTATAAATTTTGATTTAGAAACAACAGGTTTTACTAACAGTATAATTGTTGATTATCTTAATCAAAGTGAGAAACTCAATAAATTCTTCGCCTACCAGCCTAATTTAGATGGCTTAAAAAGAGCAGCTAAAGAAAGAAATAATAAAAAAATAGACAGACCTGGTCTCGTAAAGGAATTAATCAGACAATTAAAGTGTGTAAATATTTCCGATACTGATTTATCGCAAAGTATTTCAAATATAAATAGTTTGTTGGATGAGCAAACATTTACAATCACTACAGGGCAACAATTACACATATACTTAGGTCCAGCTTATTTTGGAAATAAGATTTATGAATTGCTAAGGTGCTGCAATAATTACAATGAGCTTGTTAATGGCAATAAAGTTGTTCCAGTTTTTTGGCTGGCTTCAGAAGATCATGATATTGAAGAAATAAAAACTTTAGAACTTTTTGGCAAATCTATGGAATGTGATATTGAAAATAAAATAGCTGCCGGATATATTAATACAAAAAATATTAAACCGTTTACCCATTCCATAGAGATAGCGCTTGGTGATACAGCATCAAAAAATCACTTTTTTAATGTTTGTAAAACAGCATATAAAAATAACAATAAACTTGCAGAAGCAACAGCAGCTATTATATATAGTCTTTTTGCTAAACATGGCATTATAGTAATAGATGCAAATACACCTTACTTCAAAAAGAAATTTTCTTATATTGCACAAGAAGAAATAACCCAGCAAAGTGCTACAAAAATTCAAAAAGAAATAAAAAACCAATTTTTTAAAAATAAATGGCATTATCAATTAACACCAAGAACAAATAACCTCTTCATTATTGATAAAAATGGTAAAAGAGAAGAATGTTTTGATAAAATATACGATGCTGAAAAGAACTATAGTCCCAACGCTTTATTGAGGCCTCTTTTTCAAGAAATATGCTTGCCAAATATTGCTTATATAGGTGGTGCAGCAGAAGTGAATTATTGGCTTCAACTAAAACCCATTTTTGAACATTACAAGGTATTTTATCCATTAATATGGGTAAGAAACATGATAACGATTATTCAAAAGAAATTATGGGATAAAGTCACTAAATTAAACATCCCCATGGAGAAATTATTTAAAATAGAAAAAGAACAGATTATTACTATGTATAGTGAAAATGTATTAAAATATGCTACCATACTAGCTTCTATTAAAGAGATAGACTTTGAAATAGATAGTTTAAAGAAAGTTTTGAGTGCAGAGGACTATGAAGAAATAAAAAAAACATATGATGCCTTTCAAACAATATTAAAAAAGAATTTGAGAAATTCAAAAAATAATGTAACAAGTTCAATACAATTTAAGCATTATAAAGACGAAATTGCAATAATAAAGTCAAAACTATTAAGTAAATCAAACTTACAAGAGCGAAACAGTTCTTTACTAACATTAAGCGTTAATTATGATTATTTTAATATTCTCGAAAATTGGCTTTCTATTACTAAGGCAATTCAAGGCAAATATGCTGTAATAGGAAAATGAAAAAGTGAAGAGTATTAAAAAAAAAAAAAAAAGTTTGCACAATCATTTTAATGGTTTAAATTTGCGGCTTATAAAACAAAAAACTACAAAACAACAATGAAGACAATTAAAACCTCATTAATGGTAAGTTTGATTTTTGCATCCTTGAGCATATTTGCACAAGGACCGCCAGTTTCAAACAGTACAAATGCAAAATGGCATCCATATGCAGATGCTAAATGGCCATCTGGTAAAGACAAAAAGAGTGCTGACAGTGGTCAGTTTTTTCAAAACAGCTGGTTTCAAGATAGAAGAGCAAAAAAATGGATGGTTGGATTAAATGCTGGAGCAACTACCTTTTTTGGAGATGCAGACAAGATTAGATTAGGTTGGGTTGTAGGTCCATCTATAAAATATTCTATCTCTCAAACTTTTGGTTTAAGATTCCAATATAATTTTGGATCACTAAGAGGATCTAGAGATTATCAAGCACCTACATTATTTAAAGATAATTTTTCATTTAATTCTCAGTACCAAGATTGGAGTACACAAATGGTATTTACCTTAGGAAATATTTCACAACTAAGACCATTGCGTAGAACACACATGCATTTTTTCTTAGGTCTTGGACAGGGAAGTTTTAAATCAACAGCTAGGTTTATTGATCAAAGATTATATGTTGGTGGAGATTATTATTTAACTCATTATTTAGGAAAAGGTACTGCAAATCCTAATTTAGGACAAAATGTAATTGAAAAATACCAAGGACGTCATATGATTGTTCCTATGGGCGTAGGCATAAGTACAAAAATAAACCGTCATTTTGATGTTGGTATTGAGTCAAGATATAACTATGTTAGAAATGACGATATTGATGTTTATAACACTGCTATCTGGCAAAACAGATGGTGGGATGCTTATGTAACAAATACTGTTTTTGCTACTTTTAAATTTGGTAACAAAAATGCACAACATTATGATTGGTTAAGCCCAGAAAGAAGTATAGTAGATGTAATCGATAAAATTGATTGCTTATCTAATGATGCTGATAAAGATGGCGTTTCTGATTGTCATGATAAACAACCAAATACACCAGATAGCTGTAAAGTATACGGAAGTGGAGAGTGGGTAGATAGTGATTATGATGGAGTTCCAGATTGTCAAGATTTACAACCTTTCTCTGATAGAGGATGCGCAGTAGACGAAAAAGGTGTTATGATAGATTCTGATGGAGACGGTGTAGCAGATTGTAAAGATATTTGTCCAGAAGTTAAAGGTCAAGGAATTGATGGATGCCCATTAGATTGCTCAACTTGCGGTGGAAAAAATTGTGATAATCAGATATTACCGATAACAATGTTTGATGCTGGTAGTTCTAAAATTAAATCAGGCAATGATGCTATGATGTACTTAATGGCAGATAAATTAAAAAACTGTCCTGATAAGAAAATATCCGTAATAGGTCATGCAGACAACAATATTAATAGTAAAGCAAATCAAAGATTAGCATTGAGCAGAGCATATGCTGTAATTGATTTTCTTGCAGCAAAATATGGTATATCTAAAGATAGGTTTACTGCAGAAGTTGGTACAACAACTGATGTTACTAAAAAAACAGTAGAAGTTCAAATGAAGTAATTCACTTTTTGATAATAAAAAAACCCATTTACAAAAGTAAATGGGTTTTTTTATTGCAAATATTTAACCCTATTATTGCAAAATGTCTTTAATTAAGATTTTAAGTTTCATTTCAATTATTTTATTTTCATGCACCCAAAAACCCGTAAAAAATAAAACAGTACCACCAACAATATTTTCGCCATACACTATAGACACAGTTTCAATGTCTAGTATCTTGAAATATAAAATTGATACTTTTTTTGAACATAGATTAAAAAAATCTAAGTTATCAGGACAATTTCTATTTGCGGAAAAAAACCACGTATATTTAAATAGTTTTGGCAAATCCAGAACTGAAACTAGCAAAGATATCCAGAATGATGATGTATTTCAAATTGCATCTGTTAGCAAATTTATCACGGCAATTTGTATTCTTAAACTTGTTGAACTAAAAAAATTAGTATTAACAGATTCAGTAAAAAAATACTTGCCCCAATTTAATTATTCAAGCATTACAATTTATCAATTATTAACCCACACAAGCGGATTGCCTGAATATCATTATCTTTCTGATAGTGCTTGGGCAAATGATAGTAGTATTAAAACTATTGCAGATGCATTTGAACTGTTGAATATGAGGCACAAAGAAGCGTATTATGCTCCTGGTTCTAGATTTAATTATTGCAATAGTAATTATATGTTATTGGCTCATATTGCAGAGAAAATAACTTCGTGGTCTTTTGCAAAAATAGTTGATACCTTTATAGCAAAACCACTTGGCCTAAAGTATTTACATGTTTATCAACCTAACAAAAAAAAGCTATTAGACTATAACGTTTGTGGATTAAGGGGCAACCAAACTTATATACCAGACGACTGCTTAAATCAGATTTCAGGCGATAAGAGTATATTCACAAATGTTTATGATTTGTTTTTAGTACAAAGAGCTTTAATAGACAAAAAGATAATTAGTGCAAAATACTTAAAACTAATTTTAGCTCCACAAGTTCAATATAAATTTGTAAATCCGCAATTTTATAGCTTTGGATTGCGACAAGTAAGGTTAGAAAATGGCGAAAAATGGCATTTTCACAACGGTTGGTGGCATGGGTTTAGAACATATTTTTGGTTTAATATAGAAAAAGAAAAAACAGTAATATTATTTACAAATAGACTAAAAGGTGGCTTTTTTAATACTCAAGAAATGATTGGATTATTAGAAAACAGTCATTAAAAAGCAAAACCTTAAAAATTTGGCATAATCAATGTACTTTTGTAACCATGAAAACAAATAGAGGATTTCAAATCATTAAAAAAGTATTTCTCTTTTCACTTTCAATATTGGTTCTATCATCTGGAAAGTGTAATCAAAAATTACCGTCCGATTTAGTGATATTGGCTAGCAAAAAGACTGTGATGGGGGGAGTGTTTGGAAGCGGATTTTCTTATAATTATACTTTTATTTTTAATAAACTAATTTCAGATACACTAGAAATAGATTCAATTTTTATAAAAGTAGATGAAACAATTTGTTATAAAAAGCTTCATCAAAATGAGTTTATAAGAGTAATGAAAAACGAAGAAAATCTTTACCAAGTAGAAATTAGCTTTCAAGGTGGCGATAGAATGCAAGGTAATGGCGAAATTATACGTATAGAAATCCCCACATATCCTATACCTGACAGCTTAAAAAACTATTCGTCACTAATCTATGGCAAATATAAATTTAAACCATTTGTTTATGGTATTGATAAAATAAGCAAGGGCGAAGATATTTTTGCTCCTTAAATAATTATAAAAGAGCAAGCGCTCTTCTGGCATCTTCATAAAAGGGATTTAAGTTAATTGCTTTAATGAAATATTCCTTTGCAATGCCTCTTTTTTGTTGATTTAGGTAAATTTTTCCCAAGTAATAGTAGGCTTTTTCATATTTAGATTGCAAAATTAAGATTGCTTTAAATCGTTTTTCTGCCATTGTTATATCGCCTAATTTTAAAAAATTAATAGCCTCTGCCAAAATATAATCAGGCTGTTTTGGTAAAAGAATGTTGGCGTGGTGATACCAAAATTTTGCTAATAAAAAGTCCCCCATATTAAATGCTCCTTGCGCTAATCTATAGGCCATGAAATGCTGTTTTACTTTGGCAGAATCTTTGTCTTTGGCTATCAGTAGCAGCCCTTTATAATCTTGAATATTATAAAGATAATGCACTGCGATAGGTGAAATTGTGGTAAGCGATATTGATTTACTGTATTGCTTTGCTTTTTCGATATAAAATGGATTATTGTCAAATTTTTCAGCATAAGTTAAATAAGCCAATAATCTTGTTTGGTCATCTTCTTTTCCTCCATTTATAGATTTTAATTCAACTATTTTAGCCTTTGGTGCTATAGATGCGGCACCACCTAATGGTTTTCTTATATAGTGATCGTGTATTGATACATGAGGTATATCTTTAGTTCCAGACAATGGCATATGGCATTGAACACAATTGTAATTTGCTGCTAGTAAATTTTGCTTATTTTCTGAACAAAGTCCATTTTTATTGACATTTGTATGACAACTATTGCATGCAAGGTTAAAATTTTTTGTATTTGTTTCTCTAACACTAACATGAGGGTTATGGCAACTAATACAGGTAAAATCATTTTTTGAGTTATAGGCCAATAATGATTCCTTATTAGATTTAATAAAACATTGACTCATTTGAAAACGCTCTGCGTGAGAAGCCATAATAAAATCATGATTTTGATTGTCGTAGGTAGGCAAATAAACTTGCATCACCTCACTTAGTGCCATACCTGGCCTAAAATCACCGAAAGTTTTACCCTCTTTTAGCACCGCATTTCCTTGCAAATGGCACCTTTGACAAATATCAATTTGTAGTTTCCATGGCAATCTCTTAGGGTTTACTATGGTGTAATCTGTTTGGGTTTTTGTGTCTACAATAATTCCTTTCTTCTTCTCACCTACATGTATGCTACCAGGCCCATGGCAGCTTTCACAACCAATTCCTTTGGGAATTGAAAGGTATTTATGGGTGCTATTTTTATCAATATTTGGCAAACTATTATGGCAACTCATACATTCTAGTTCAATTTTTCTGCTAAACCTAACATTGTTGGTTTCATAGCCAGGTGGAAGCCCCCATTTTTTTTCCTGAACATACCAGGTAATAGGTGCTTGAAATACATAGCCATTATCTACCCAAAAATGTGAATTAGTATGGTGGCCACTTCCTATTATATAACTAATTTGTTCTGTTCGCTTATGCGATGTATCGCCATCATCGTTTAATTGCCATTCTTTTATGTATAATTTATTTTGTGTCCAAAAAGCTTTATAATACAACTTATTAATACTGTCAAATATAGGTAATTGATCAAAATCTGCCACAGACTTTGCCGGCAAAGCACTGTCAAAACTCATGCCCATGCCCGTATGCATAAATGTAGCATGATTATCTACATGGCAATCTGAACAAACTTCGCTGCCCAAATAATCGGCATTCCCATATACATTTAAAAAAGGTGAGCTTTTTACCTCCTGATTATTTTTTTTAGTACAAGCAACTACAATGACCACAATTAGGATAAAAGTGATAATAATTAATTTGTGAACTTTATTATTTAACCATTTGGAAACTGAACTTTCCAATCTAACATCCCTCCTATTAAGTTTCTTACCCTAGAAAATCCTTGTGCTTGCATAAATAGTTTAGCATTGCCACTTCTGCCGCCAGATTTGCAGTGCAATATAATTTCTTGGTCTTTATAATCTTCCATTTCAATTAACTTGTTTGGCAATTCACCCAAAGGTACTAGCTGTGCACCAATATTAAACTCTTCATACTCCCACGGCTCTCTTACATCAATAATGGTTAATTGCTCACCATCATCCATTCTTTTTTTTAATTCAATTACTGTAATGTCAATCATTGTATAAGTATCTTTTTTATTATTTTATGATTATTGGTATCTAATGTTATGCAAAAATATAACCCGGGTATTGGAATTAAAATCTCATGTTGTTTTTTAAACATGTCGCAAACTAAAATATTTTTGCCTAGCATATCTATTATCTGAAAATTAACGGGAATGTTAGATGTGATATTGATATAACTTCTGCTAGGATTTGGATAAATATTTACGCTTTCTAATTGATCAATAGTTCGAGCTTTGGTACTTTTAAAAATATATTTATCAATAAGCGGGCGCATCATTAATGCCCCTTTAAATACAGGGTTTAATTTTTGCCAAAAACCCAACAAATCGTAATAAATTTCTGGTTGATAATTATTAAAGTCATTATAATTTTCGTCCCAGCCAATATTAAGTATAAAGCTACTATTTTGCTGCCAGCCAATGAAAAAATCCCCAGCAGGCAGAAATATTGCAGAATCTAATAAGAAGGTGCTAAACCCATGAATGGTATCTCTATAAGCTGGCACTGCATTAATTCTAGCTAATACAATATTCGATTTTCCGCTTGCATTATTTATTTCTTTCCAAAGTATAAGCTGAAATGGTCTAAAGGTGACGGCTTCTATGGCTTGGTTAAAAAAAACATCAAATCCTCTAAAAGTATCTGCTTTGGCTAAGGTGTATTTTATTGCGACAAATCCAGGACCATTAGGCAATGATGCATAATCTAAGCCAAAACTTGCCTCTGCCGAACCGTCATCGTATGCATAATAATCATCAAATTTCTGCAATTGTGTAATCGAATTGTTGTTAAACAAAGAGTTATATGCACTTTGCTCTGTTACATCATTACCAGGTGAATTAATTGTGTAATTATTTCTAATAGAAGGTGTATCGCCTACTAGAGTATTCATTGCAAATGCCGAATAAGTAACTGTGCTATCGCCATTTTGATTAATATTTAGGTTTCTAGAAGTAAACGGAACAAAATCTATTCTTGTATTAACATCGTTAAACGACTCTGATTGCACAGATGCAAAAACAACTCCTGCCCTACTATTATTTCTAAAATACACTTTTCTTGAACTTGCAGTATACAAGCCGGGATTAATCTTAAAATGGCTATATGGCATGCATGAATACTTGCTTAACAAACCTGTTGGCTTTCTTGTAAAAGATACATCTTGTATCAGTGTATCTTTAAAACCCCTAGCCGCAGCAAACTGAATATAATCTAGGTGATAATGATTCATGTTTCCACTAGTTTTTACAAAATTAATAAACCTAAACCTAAATTTGCCATGCAAAAACCGTGGAGCTAAAATACCAATAAAAAATTGACGAAACTGAGGCGCTTGATTCCCAGATAACCGCCAAACAGATTGCCAATTAAAATTATTGTCTAAAAATTGTAATACTATAGAATCTTGAGTTTCGGGAGCATCGCCATATCCACCCGATTGTACAAAAAAACTAAGATAAATGCTATCGGACAATGAATAATTTATGCGATTCATACCCACTATTCGGTCTAGAAGGTTAATGTTCTGGGATGAAAGTGTATCTGCTGCAACGCTAACAAATTTGCTTAAAGGTCCGTATGGTTGTCCTATTGCATTGATGTGATCAAAAGTGGCAACTCCTTGACTAATTACATTTTTTCCGTAATTGTTATTGATAAAAACTGTATTATCTGTCCAAAGGCGTTGGTCAGGATAAATATTGTTTAAAGGATAAGAAAAATCATCGAAAAAAGGAAGACTTAAAGAATCGCTGCTCAATTGAGCTATTTGAAACAGTGATTTTCTTGCAAAGTTTTGATTAAAAAGTGCCGCGTTCTGATTGGGCATATACAATCTAGGCCCTTGAGAAAATCCATAAAATATTTGGACAAAAAAGAAAAAAAATAGTAAATATCGTTTAATCATGTAGTTAATTATTTCCAATTAGTTATCAGTGTTTGCCGAAAAGGTATCTTTCTTATTTTTTTCAATTTTATTCTTAAGTTTATCATTCATTATACCATCTTTATATTGCCAACCTTCTATTTGCATGCTATCTACTCCATTTATATAAACGCTATCAATATCAATATATTTTGAGACCCATAAATCTATTTTTGCACCTTTTTCTATTAACTTACCGCTTACAATTGTATCTCCTTTAAAAAACTGTTTCAAAACTACCCCCGTTCCAAGCAATGACGGTTTTTCTACGATATTACCCAGCATTAAACCAGCATTTGTTAATAAAGCCTTTGCTAAGTTTATAGAGTTATCTTTTAATTTCGGCATTCTTACTTTTGGTTTTGCCAAAGAGTTGATGGTTAAGTAAATTTTACGCCCTTCTTTTACCTCTTGCCCTGGATCTGGATCTTGCTCCGTAATACTCATTTTTTTAAAATCTCCGGTATAAACAGAATCTTGAATGATGGGCTCCAATCCTACATTCTCTAAAGTTTTTATTGCCTCTAAATAATTTAGTTTTTTAACATTTGGAATTTTTACTCTTGTGCCATGATTGGTATACCTCCTGATTGATTGTTCTAAAACAAACAATAAAAATACTGAAAGCAATATAGCTAAAAAGATATTTTTTATAAATTTCATCAATCAATATTTTGTGCAAAGATACTATTTATGGTTATAATACTAATGGTAATTTTTTTCCTTAAATATAAAAGTAAACATCATTTATTGCACTAACTAAATGATGCGAAAAATATTTCTGAATTGCTAAAAAACAAAAAAAGGCAAGTAAATATCGCACCGCTACAACCGCCTACCCTTGCTGTTTTCCAACCCTGGGGGAGTTTAGCAGGAGCTGGTCGTACCTACTTGCCACTGCAAAGATAATATAAATATGTGCTAACAATACAAAAATATTTTGTTTTTTAAAATCTTAAAGGGTTATAAATTTGTATTCCATCACGTTAGCAAAAATATTCAATTTACTTTTATCACGAAATTTAACCATAAAAAATGTTTATAAGTTCTATTTACTTAGATAAAATGAAAAAATATTGTGTCAGAAGCCTCCTACTTTATCAAAAAAAATTGCAAAAATTAGCTCTTATTTCAAAATAAATATAAGTCAAATACGCAAAACGCTCTTTGCAATGAATTAGATATCAATACTCAATCTATGGTGTTCTGCTATCATATTTTTTTATAGAAATTATAAAGCATGTAATAGCAAATAAAATTGCACCAATTTTACTAATTTCTCTCTTAAAGTTAAAAATAAATGCACAAGATACTTTCAAGATTTTAAAATCAAGTTGAATAAGGTAAAGTTCATTAATCAAGCTATACTTTCTTGCCACTCAATATTGAATTTGCTCTTTTGATTAAACCATGTCCAAATCTATTTTTCATGCGGTCTATTGCTTGGTAGAGGCCTATCATCTCTTGGGTATCGTCAAACATATTTATTTGGTAGTTTCCCTGCACCAAGTGGGTAAATTTAATTCCCACAAGCCTAATAAGCATGCGCCTGCTATATGTTTTCTTAAATAGTTCCATCATAATGGGTAATATAACATGGTCTGCATTGGTATAAGAAATTTGCTGCTGCAAAGTATGGGTATCAAAATTGGCATACCTAATTTTAATGCTTAGGCAAGCAGTAAGTTTTTGCTGCTGCCTAAGCTCAAAACAAAGTTTTTCTACCAGAGCCGCAATAACAGTATGAAGCATATACATATCTATGGTGTCTTGCTGAAAAGTGCGCTCTGCCGACATTGATTTTTGTTCCCGATATGGTTTTACAGGACTATGATCTATTGCGTTTGCTTTTTGCCAAACCCCCACACCATTTTTTCCTAACACTTTTTCCATCAATTGCAGGGGTATTTCTTGCACCGTTTGTATCTTTTCTATACCCAAGTTGCGCAGACTCTTGTATGTTTCGGCACCTACCATGGGTATTTTACGAATAGATAATGGAGCCAAAAAAGGCTTTTCGGTTCCTTCCAAGATGTCTAACTGCCCTGCGGGTTTTGCTTGTCCTGTAGCAATTTTAGATACTGTTTTGTTGACAGATAAACCCATAGAAATAGGCAATCCTGTTTCGCTAATAATTTGCTTGCGCAGTGCTGTGGCTATTTTAAAACATCCAAAAAACTTATCCATACCAGTCATATCTATATAAAACTCATCTATTGAAGATTTTTCATATAGGGGCACACTTTCTTTAATGATATCAGTAACCATGTGTGAATAATAGGTGTATTTATCAAAATCGCCTCTTAAAAACACAGCGTCTGGGCATAGGCTGCGTGCCATACGCATAGGCATAGCAGAGTGCACGCCATACTTTCGAGCCTCATAACTACAAGAAGATACTACACCCCTATCCCCCAATCCTCCAATAATTACTGGCTTGCCCACAATCTGTGGATGAACTAAACGCTCCACAGAAACAAAAAAAGAGTCTAGGTCCATGTGTAGAATAGATCGCTTCATGATAATATTATTGTCAATATAATGACAACAAATATATCAAAAATAAATTTAATTCTAAGTTTAATTTATTTTTTAGGTAAAAAAAATAAGCCTATAAACAACTTAGGCAATACTTTTATGAAATGGTGAATTTATAACCCACACCACGCAAGCTTTTAAAAAAAACAGGATTATGAGGATCTTTTTCAAAATATTTTCTAAAAGCGAGTATAAAATTATCGATTGTTCTGGTAGATGGATAAACTGTATAACCCCAAACAGTTTGCAATATTTTTTCTCTACTAACAACATCTCCTTCATTCTCTATAAGCACTTTTAGCAACATTACTTCTTTTTTTGTGAGGCTAAATGTCCCATTTATTCCTCTCGCCTCATAGGTTTGAAAATTAATATAATTTTCACTCCATTGGTATTCATCATAATTGGCTTTTGCACTATTATTTTCAGAGCGGTTTACCGATTTATTAACTTTAATAATAAGTTCTTCCAAATTAAATGGCTTTGATAAATAATCATCCCCACCTTTTTTTAACCCCACAATTCTATCTTCCGGAGTACCCTTTGCAGATACGAAAATAATGGGCACTTGATTATTAACAAGCCTGATGGCCTCGCAAACCTCTATACCACTAACACCTGGCAACATGATATCAAGCACTACTGTATCAAATTTTTCTTCTTTAAACCGCTGTATAGCACTGATTCCATTGTATTCAGAAATTACTTTAAAGCCATCCATTTCTAAATTTAGTTTTACCAAATCATTTAAATCTTCTTCGTCTTCTACTAGCAGTATCCGTGCTTTAGGTTTATTTAGTGGTTTGTTATTCATTTTATTTATTTTTTAAACGTGAGGATAAAGATGGAGCCTTTGGGTGTATTGTCCTTTATATAGATCTGTGCCTTGTTTAGTTTTAGTATTTGTTTTACCAAATATAGCCCAAGACCTGTTCCCTTAGTGATGCGGGTATCTTCATTTCCAACCCTATAAAATTTTTCAAAAACCCGTTTTTTATCATTGCTGTTAATTCCCAATCCTTGATCTGAAATTTTTACATACTTTTTTCCTTGTTTTTCGGCACCAATAATATCTATTGTACTATTAACGGGGCTATATTTTAAGGCGTTATCTATCAAATTACTTAAGCAAATATCAAGTGTAAGACGATCGGCAGCCACAGAAAGGTTGTCTGGGATATTAATATTTATTTTAAAATTTGCTTTTAGAGAATTTGGAATCCTGCGAATAATATCCTCAACCAATTTTTTAAGGTTATTTGATTCAATACTTTTTTTATATTGGCTACCCTCTATTCTAGTCAGCAATAACATTCTATCAATCAAGTCTGTGAGCCTATTGGCATTTTGATCAATTTTTAGGAGCAAATCTGTTTTTGTTGTTTTATCTAGTTTTTCATCATTGTGTGTCAATGTTTGTGCTACTAATTTTATTGCAGTTACTGGCGTTTTTAACTCATGCGATACAGACAGTAAAAAATTATTTTGCTGTTTGCTTAAATTTAGAATTCTATTGATGCTAATAAATAACCACATTACCCCTATACCGATAATAACAAACATGGTTAATCCTTCCGCAATATACTTTATTTTCTCTTTTTTTAACCAAGCGTCATGCTTTCTTATTACAGCTTGACATACTTTAAAATCAGGTTTTCCATCACTATTGTATACCAAAACCAAATCTGGGCAATGTTTTATTGCATAATTTTTTAACGCTTCTTGTTTGTAAACTGCAGCGGTATCTAAGTGCAAGGCTTTGTGCATTTTTTTGCAATGCTCCTTTGCTGCAAAATGCTCATTTTGCAGCCTTACACCATACAATTCTTTACTTAATTTGACGAGTGAATAAGTCCACCAAATAAAAAAAGCGAATATATAGCATAAAACGAAAACGAGCCAAAATTTTATATTTTTTTGCATATCAGTTTTTTTAACTTTCTATTTTTTGCTACAAATTAACACAATAACAACCCATTGTGTTTTTTTATTTATACTCATTGCAATCATATTTATCTAAAAACTTGTTATTTCAGGTAAAACAAAGCTATTTTTTTATGAATGTTCCATTTATGTTGCAATATACAGCCTGGTTTTTTATATAACTATTCAAATACTAAAAAGATAATAAGCCCGTTTATAATATATACAGAATTAAAAAATTAACTTTGCACAATATGGAAAAAACAACAATACTATGGGTGGATGATGAGATAGATTTATTAATGCCCCATATTATTTTTTTAGAAAATAAAGGATATCAAGTGCTCAAAGTTAATAATGGCCATGATGCACTAGAAATGTGCAATGCCCAAGACCTAGATCTAGTGTTATTGGACGAAAACATGCCAGGACTTAGCGGATTAGAAACCCTGCTTCAGCTAAAAGACATTAAACCAGACTTGCCAGTGGTAATGATTACAAAAAATGAGGAAGAGCATATTATGGAAGAAGCCATAGGTTCAAAAATTAGTGATTATTTGATAAAACCGGTAAACCCAAACCAAATATTACATTCAATAAAAAAAATACTAGATAAAGGACGCATATTTACAGAAAAAGCCACCTCTAGGTATATGCAAGAGTTTAGAAACATCAGTATGCAACTAATGGACAATATGAGCATAGAAGAGTGGATGAGTATATATAAAAAACTTACATATTGGTCGTTAGAGATAGAAAACACTAAAGAAGAGGGATTAAAAAGTATTTGGGAAACTCAAATGGTAGAAGCCAATGCTAATTTTTCGAAATTTATAGAAAAAAACTATTCTAATATGTTATCTAAAACAGGTGACGATCAAATGGTGATGAGCCATGACCTATTGCGTAGAAATGTGATACCACTTGTTGAAGAAAAACCTGTTTTCTTTATTTTGATAGATAACTTACGCTACGACCAATGGAAAACACTAGCACCATTGATAGCAGAAAAATTTAAAATCACTAAAGACGATCTTTACCTTAGCACGCTACCCACAACGACTCAATATTGTAGAAATAGTATTTTTAGTGGCCTGCTTCCTAGTGATATTTATAAGCGTTTTCCAGATAAATGGAGTTTTGATGAGGATGAGGGAGGAAAAAACAATTTTGAAGACTTCTTTTTAGAAGATTTACTGAAAAGATTGCGCTTTGATAAAAAATTTAGTTATCAAAAAATTGTTAAACTGCATCAGGCAAAAGAGATGTCAGAAAATATTCATAATTTATTTACCAATCAATTAAATGTAATTGTCTATAATTTTGTGGATGCCCTCTCTCATGCCCGCACTGACAGCCATGTAATCAGAGAATTGGCGGAGGATGAGTCTGCCTATCGCAGCCTTACGCTGAGTTGGTTTAAACATTCTCCTTTGTGGGATACCCTACAATCTCTATCAGAAAAAGCATGCAGGGTTATTATTACCACAGATCATGGATCTGTTAAAGTAAAGGAAGCAAGGAAAATAGTTGGAGACAAAAACACCACAACCAATCTAAGGTATAAGCAAGGAAAAAGCCTTAGCTATAACCCAAAAGAAGTTTATGAAATAAAAAATCCAGACTTAGTGCACTTGCCTAAAAGCAATATGAGCACTTCTTACGTTTTTGCTAAAAACAATGATTTTTTTGCATACCCAAATAATTATAATCATTATGTAAATTATTATAAAAACACATTGCAGCACGGGGGTATTTCGCTTGAAGAGATGTTGATTCCATTTATAATTCTAGATACCAATAGTTAAATAAAAACTATGTTTAAGGCGGTATATAATATTGAAAATATAGATGCTATTGCTAAACAAATTATTGAAAAAATTGATAAGAACTTAGTGCTTTTTAATGCAGAAATGGGGGCTGGCAAAACAACTTTAATTAAAGCTTTATGCAAGCAATTGGGGGCAAAGGGTACAATGTCGAGCCCTAGTTTTAGTATTGTAAATGAATATTTTTTGACCTCAAATAAACTAATATATCACTTTGATTTTTATAGAATCAATGACCCATCAGAACTTTTTGAAATAGGAATTGATGATTATATTAGTTCGAAACATTTATGTTTTATTGAGTGGCCCAATATTGCAAAAGATTTTTTACCCAAAGATGCTCATACCCTTTGCATCAATATATTAGATGAAAAAAGCAGAGAACTAATTTTTTTATAAAAGTAAAATAGTAGTTAGAACAGAACAATTGAGTTATCCTAAATTAGATTTATAGTAAATTGTAAACTATACTTAGGATAAAATAAAAAGTGTAATCTTTTTTCAGGACTGTAATTTATAATTTTGCCAATAACAACCAAGCACTTTACTTTTAAATTATTGCTTAATCACTTTCACTACCAAATCTTGGTATCCTTGGGTTACAATTTTTACTAGGTAGATTCCATTAGCATAATTTGCTAAATCTACATTTTCAATTCCTGATTGATTAATAAATTTAAAAATAGTTTTACCAGTTATATCTAGTACTTCTATGTTATTTTGTTTGTCAGTAGGTAAATTATCAATAATAAATACTCCCGTATTTGGATTAGGATACACTTTAGCATTTATTTTTTTAGCCCAAATTTTCGGCACATCAACTGCAAAAACTCTTGCCTTACCCGAAAGGTAATAAAAACCACCCGAACCAGTGCCAACAAGCACATCGGCTATAGAATCGCCATCTAAATCAGCCGCAGCAATGCTTGTGTTTCTTCCAAAATTAAAATTGCGTATTGTATCTTTAGTGATGCTATTATAAAAGTTAATGAAGTCATTAAATCGTTCAAAAGTATCTGTTAGCAAATTGGTAGGTTTCCAAGCAAATATTTCGCCATGAATAGAACCTGAGATAATTTCTTTCTTTCCATCCCCGTTTAAATCTACAGCAAGCGGGGTGCTTCTGCCAATATCTGTTAAGCTAGGCGGATTGGTAGTTGTGCGAAATTCACAACTATTCATATTTCCAAAAGTATCTTTAACAAGGGTAAAATTTGGCAAAGAATTGGTGCCAGTGTTTTTAAAAAGCATCATCAAACCATCGTTCGACCCCACAATTAAATCCGTTTTACCATCATTGTCATAGTCCCAAAATGTGGGAGAAATAAATTTTTTATGACTTGGCAGATTTGTAACAATATTAGCAGTTAAAAACAATGGATTATTGATATCATTATTGCTAAATTTAAAAGTTTTGATAGTTCCATCGCTCAATCCAAAATAAAACTCGCATACACCATTGCCATCCATATCATGTATTGCTAACCTGCTGTTACGCATTCTAAAATTTCCTAGATTGCCAAAATTAGTGCTAGTGAGTTTAAAATCTGCCTCTTTTCTAGTTCCATTATTTTTATATAAAAGCATGGCATCTGCAGAATCTCCAGTCTGAGAAAAATCGCCTGCATAGGCTACAAATAAGTCTTGATCACCATCATTGTCATAATCATAAAAAACTGGCGAAACTATTCCGCCAAAGTCTATACTCTGTTGCATTAAAAAATTATTGCTATGGTATTGAAAAAGCGGTGAATCTACCTTGTTTTTGTTGAGATAAAGCATGTATTGTTCCGCATTTTTTATGCCATAATCCGGATTTGATGCAGGAGTTACAATCAAATCTTTTATCCCATCAGCATCTATATCTGCATAGCTTGCCATAGGAAATGTTTTAATTTTTGCTTGTACAGTATTTCTTGGAAATATGCTGTCCCACCTTATTATGGTATCATAATTTGCTTGGTAATCAGTGTAGCCATTTTCTAGCATTAATAAATTATCAAAACCATTATTTCCCATTAATATTTCTTTATCTCCATCTCTATTTAAGTCTATAAAAAATATGCTTGTACCACCACTATGCCTTCTTACATAATATTTGGGAAGCTTGCAGGTATTCATGTTTATTACATTTTCTCTGCCTTCTGTAAAATAACCTAAACATAATTCGCTTAAATGTAAATCCATAGAATCTTTTGGCAACCCTGATTCTACTTGCCTATTTTGATAAAATTCTAAATTGCCACCTGTAGGGCTAAGGGACACAAAATCAATATCACCATCACCATCAATATCATCAAAAGCATGAATGTGCTGAACAGGATTGCCAACAGTATTTTTTTGAAATGGACCAAGCGCTTGATAATGTCTAAATAATAGGTTGCCCCTGCTTTCAAACTCTATTTTAGGCAATTCTGCCCCTTTATTTCTATAAAATAACATTCTGTTCATATCTTGCGAACCACATAAAACATCTGGCCATCCGTCTCTGTCTACATCTACCACATAATAATTATGCCTTCCTTTTGGAAAAAACACTTCAAATTCTGGACTATACCTATATTTTGTATTTTCGCCACTGTCTTTTATAAAAGTCAATATTCTTTGACTATATTTATCAAAAACTACTAAGTCTAGCTTTCCATCATTGTCTAAATTCATGTTAAAAAAACGTGGACTTTCAGCACCGCCTGTAAAAGGGTCTTTAACTTTTTGACTGTCTAAACCTCTAATTATTAGCGAATCGGATAAGAATAGTTTTAACTCTGCTTGCCCAAAAAGCTGCATGCTCATGGTTAATAATATTAGTGAACCTAAAATATTGTGTAATTTTGTTTGCATAATTTTGTCTCAAAAATAACTTTTTTTATTGTATATAACAATTTATTTATCACTTTTGTTGCCTTATAAAATGATAGATATAACTTTTCTTTACAAAAAATACGTAGAGGCTAATTTAACAATTTGCACAGATACTCGAAAAATTGAACAAAACTCCCTTTTTTTCTGCCTTCAAGGGGCAAATTATGATGCCAATACTTTTGCAGAACAAGCATTGGCTCAAGGAGCAAAAACAGTTGTTACACAAAGAAAAGAATTAGAAAATGTTAAAGGATATTATTATGCAGAAGACAGCTTAAAAATGCTTCAACAATTAGCCCTGCATCATAGAAGGATGTTTAATATACCAATTATAGCAATTGGAGGCAGTAACGGTAAAACCACTACTAAAGAATTATTGACCAATCTGATGCAGCAACATTTTACTTTGTTATCAACCCCTGGTAATTTTAATAATCACATAGGTGTGCCGCTAACATTGCTGCAACTAAGACCAACACATCAATTTGCAATTATTGAAATGGGAATTAATCATGCCAATGAAATGACTGAATTATGCAATATTGCTGAACCCACTGCAGGCTTACTTACAAATATTGGCAAAGAACACTTAGAAGGTTTAGGGAGTATAGAAGGTGTAGCAAAAGCAGAAGGCGAATTATTTGAATATTTGCAACAAAAAAATGGACAGATATTTGTAAACTATGATGATGAATGGTTGAAAAAAATGAGTATTGGAATAAAAGCACATTTTTCTTATGCCCAAAAAGATAAAGATGCTGATAGACTTTTTATACCACAGCAATTAAACCCTAATATTAAATTCCAATTTGAGCATTTAGGCATTGAAAGCGCGTTAAACGGTGATTACAATTTTGCTAATATTATTACAGCAATTACTGTAGCAAATTTTTATGGAATTGAAGCATCAGCAATAAAAAAAGGAATTGAAAATTATGTACCCAACAATTTACGATCTCAGTGGAAAAAGACAGAAAAAAACCTCTTACTTATTGATTGCTATAATGCAAACCCAACAAGTATGGAGTTAGCTATTAAGAATTTTGCAGCAACAAGTAATTTTGCAAAAACCTATATTGTTGGTGACATGTTAGAAATGGGTACCTATGCTGATGAGGAGCATAAAGGAATACTCAACTTATTAAAAAAATTGATGACCGAAGCTGATAAAGTAATTTGCATTGGATCAATTTTTAGCCAATTTAGCCAACTATATCCTTTTAGTTTTTATAACAATGTAGGCCAATTGATAGAAACCCTGCCCATTAGCCCAATTTTAAATCAAACAGTACTTATAAAAGCTTCAAGAGGCACCCAATTAGATAAAATAATAAACTTACTTTAGATATTTGGTTGGCCAAATTACTAAAAATTAGGTGTAATAGACATTTGTGGTGTTAAATTTGAATAGTTAATTCCAAGTGGACATTTGTGGTGTTGTATTTTTAGTTGATTTGCTTAGATATAATTCATATTATTATCTTTGCAATGGTCAAGCA
>Ga0209491_10000680_pt1 | contig 68322 bp, 66 predicted proteins | sample BON02_FD_187213 | JGI IMG/M metagenome (GOLD analysis project Ga0209491, IMG submission 187213) | Freshwater microbial communities from Lake Bonney liftoff mats and glacier meltwater in Antarctica - BON-02 (SPAdes) (version 2) | ecosystem: Environmental > Aquatic > Freshwater > Ice > Glacier... | reverse complement strand
TGAATATCGGTTTTTAAGTTTTCTTTATTATGAAACTTAATTTTTAACCATTCAGCAATATAGAGTTTTGGCACGGCGTTTTTTGGTGCCGTGTCCATTGTCTATGAATTTATTATGTTTGGGTTCGTTGTCAAGTTGTGCGCTTTCGCTCCCGAATACCTACATTTTATTTTTTCTTTGGATTGTTTTAAAAAACCTTGCTTCTCAAAAGTTCGTTTATAGCGTGTGCCGTTTGGAACGTGGATATTAAAGGCGGTGCAAATACCTCTATTTGTTGCCGTTACTTTTGATAACGCTTTTAAATAACGTACTTCTTCTGTAATATTTAAAAAAGTATTGAGGTCGATTTTAAAGCCGTTTAAGACTTCTTTTTGTAAATAAGCAATGTATAACGCTTTTTCGTGCTCGGTTGGTTTATTTCCTTTGTTATACATCCTCTTACTTCTTTAGAGGCGTAAGGGTTGCCATTATTTCAGAACGCTTGTAATAACTTTTATTAGCAAACTTATAGCAAATAACCTTTTTCTTATTAGTCCAGTGCCACAAAGTCGAAGCGTTAATCTGTAATAATTCTAAAGTTTGTTCACGACTTAATAAGTCATCGTTTGCACTTTGGTTTTGAAGTTCTTTTTTGAACTCATCTAATTGAGTTTTTAAAATGTTTGTTATTAATTCCGTGAATTGGTCGGGATTAACATTTGAAAGTAAGATTGAATTTTGCATTTTATAACTGCAAAGGGGTTTATTAATCCTTTGCTTTTACAAAATTCCGTTTATGTGTTTGGTACTAATTGCCAGTACCGTACTGTTTAAGTACCGTTTTTTAGCTAGATGTTTTTAGATTGTATTATGTTATAATTGTCTTTAAAGTCAGTGCATAATTCTATCATATTATAATCACAATATTCCTGAATTAACTTTAATTTTTTATATTGTGAGTAGATGTTTTTATCATTTGTGTTTGTATTGTTTTTTGTTTCGGATATGTAAGGTCTATAACCTGTTTCGTTGCATAATTGCCTTGCTATTTGCGTAAAATTATTATCACTTTTTTTTAGTAAAATTTGCATTTCGCCAGTGGCAAACATAAACCCAATTTTAAACCAATTTGTAGAAGTATAATTTTCTTTTACGGCTTTAAATTTTACGTCTTCGGTCTGTTTTTTATCTAAACTTTTTTCAAAATTTTCTTTTTTCTCTTTTAAAAATAGCAGTTCTATTTTTGCATATTTCAAATCTTCAACCGTTCCAATTTTAGTAGTTATTAAATTACCTTCTATTAATTCCATACCGTCTAAATATAAACCTGCTGAGTGGTCGACTGTTTTTTGCCACTCCTTAGCTACTTTTTTTAATAATCCAATGCGGTACTTCAAATAATATAATTCATCAAATACGCGCGTTTCCTGTTCGTCATAATTTTGATTGTCCTGCAAAAATTGACTTAAATTATTTTGATATGTCTGCTCTTGCTTTTCTGCAAATGACAATTGGGGCGGTACTGTATATTTAATCGTTTTCATATTTATATTTTATTAAAAATAGTTAGTTAATTCCATTGCTAAATCTTTATTGCTTTTGCCTATGTAAGATAAAAATAAAGCTTCGGTACTATGGCCAGTAACATTAATTAAATATGTGGTTGGAATAGTTCCGTAAAAATTTGATGCAAAAGATTTTCTCCCAATATGTGAACAAATCAATTCCCATTTTGGATAAAATCCTATTTCTTTGCGGTACTGTTTTGCTTCATTTTTGACGGTTTTCTTTTTTGGGTCGGGTTCGGTTTCTTTATTCAAATCTACTAATATACTACCTTTGATTATTTCAGTTAAACCAGCAATACGGCAAACTTGTTTTATAAATAGATTGTACTTTGGGTCGCTTATTACTTTTGGAAAGTCGCCGTTTCTTTTACTTAAAATGTCAATTACTTTCGGGTGTAGTGCTACAGTCATTAATTTATCTGTCTTAACTTGTGTAAACTCAATAAATGGCTTTAATTCGCCTTGTCGGTTCTTTTCGGTTCGTATCATACTTTTATCAAAACGCATAAAATCTGAAATTCTTTGTCCTGTATAGCAGCTAATAATTAACCAGTCTTTTGCATTATCGTAATTATCATTTAAACGTCTTTTGTCTATATTCTCAATTTTTGTAAGGTCTTCAAAACTTAAAAATATTTTTTCCGTTTTATGTTGAGGTGTTTTTATACTGTCTAATTGGTGGCTTGTTTTAAGTCCGTTATATTTTGCGTGGTTGCAAACGGTCTTTATAGTTCTTAAATCCTTTGATATTGTATTGGGTGCGTAGTTTTTAGTAATACAATACTTTTCAAAATCTTTCTTAAATTTTTCGTTTACGTTTTCAATTAGAATAGTTTGAATAACGGTTTTTTGGTATCGCTTCAATAGACTTTTAGAAACATTGTATTTTTTATAAGTTCCGTTTGATATTTCGGTCTTTTTTTGCTCCATAAAATAATCAAAGTATTTTATTAATTCCGTTGGTAATAGTTCGTCTTCAATCTCAATAGGTGGATTGTAGTAATAATCAATTTGAGTTTGCAACCATTCTTTTGTTACATTTTCGGGATTAACCAAATCAAAGGCGGTTATAATATGGTCGTTTATTTTTTTAAGTTCGGTGTTAACTTCGAACCGTTTAGTCGTAATAGTTCCGTCCTTTGTACCTTTAATCTTTTTAGTTTTTTTGTCGGGAACGTGGTTTGTGTTCCAGTAGTCTGCATCTACTTTATATTCGGTATTTGCTCCTAGAACTACATTTTTATCATTGTAAGAGAATAGTAAGCGAGCCACTAAATTAGCGTTCTCACGGGTGCTACGATACAAAAAATTAACTGTTGCCATTGTCTTATGTTTTCTAATCGTACAAATATAATCTTTTTTGTACGATTAAAAGCAATTTGAAACAATTAATTACAATTAATTGCATTAATTAAAACCGTTGTTAAGTATTGATTTTGTTGAAATTAATGTATATTTGCCATGTTTATGGCGGTTGTATGATTATAGTAATATTGTATATTTGTAGTCCAGTCGAGGTCACAAAGAAAAACCCTAAATGTACTGTTAATCAGTTGTTTAGGGTTTTATTATTTTAAATCTAGCCCCTTTCTTTATAACAATTATGCTTTTTTGTTCTAAACTATTCGAAATAACTAATTCTTTATTTTGTCTTGAAAATTGGTTTAAAATAACCTAATTTAGTGTTCTATAAAAAACTAGAAAATGCTAATTCCGTTAGTCGCAAATACAGCTGTTCATATTCCAAATTTAATTAACGATTTGGGACTAATATTAATTACTGCAGCTATTGCTGTTTTAATTTTTAAAAAATTAAAACAGCCGCTGGTTTTAGGGTATTTAGTTGCTGGATTTTTGGCGAGTTCACATTTTCATTTTTTCCCATCTGTAAAAGACACAAATAGTATAACAGTGTGGGCAGAAATTGGTGTAATTTTTCTATTATTTAGTTTGGGTTTAGAATTTAGTTTCAAAAAACTTTTAAAAGTTGGTGGAACTGCTTCCATAACAGCTTTAACTCAAATTTTCTCAATGATTATCTTAGGATATTATGCAGGAAAATTAATGGGCTGGGAAGAAATGAATTGTATTTTCTTAGGCGTAATTTTATCCATTTCTTCTACTACAATTATTCTAAAGGCTTTTGATGGATTAGGGGTTAAATCTCAAAAGTTTACTGGAAATGTAATTGGTGCATTAATTGTGCAAGATATTGTAGCTATTTTAATGATGGTTTTACTTTCTACAATTGCTGTAAGTCAGCAATTTTCAGGTACAGAATTAATCCAATCTTTATTTAAATTAGGTTTCTTTTTAATCATTTGGTTTGTATCTGGAATCTTTTTTATTCCAACTATTTTAAAAAAATTAAAACCTCTTTTTACTGACGAAATGCTATTGATTGTATCTTTAGCACTATGTTTATTTATGGTTATTTTTGCTGCTGAAGTTGGTTTTTCGCCTGCTTTGGGCGCTTTTATTATGGGTTCAATTATTGCAGAAACCAATGAAGCCGAACATATTGAACATCTAGTAAAACCTGTAAAAGATTTATTTGGAGCAGTTTTCTTTGTTTCTGTTGGAATGCTTATTAATCCAGAAACTTTGGTTGAATATGCTTTCCCTTTGATGATTTTAACTTTAATTACTATTTTCGGTCAATCTATTACTTCCACTATCGGTACACTAATTTCTGGGCAACCTCTAAAAGAATCTATTCAAACAGGAATGAGTTTATCTCAAATTGGGGAATTTTCATTTATTATTGCAACACTTGGCGCATCTTTAAACGTTACTAGCGATTTCTTGTATCCAATAATTGTTGCGGTTTCTGCAATTACAGCATTTACAACACCTTACATGATAAAGTATGCAATACCAGTTGCTGCTTTTGTTGAAGAAAAATTACCAAAACGATTAGTTAAAAGAATTGAAATTTATAGTGCAAATGCGCAAGCCATAAAAACAGTAAGTGTTTGGAGAAAAACCATAAAGGAATATATTTTTCAAGTTTCAATTCACTCTATTATTTTATTTGCAATCATTCAAATATCAAAAAGTTTCTTAATGCCTTTGATGGATAATTATAGTTACGGCAATTTTTTTTCAGCTGCAATAACATTCGTTATTATCACTCCTTTTTTATGGGCGGTATCTTTGCAAAGGATTGCAACAAATGAAGTAGATGAATTACTAAAAAATAAAAAACACCACGGACCAATTTTTGTTTTAACTTTCATAAGAATGCTTATTGGTTTATTCTTTATTGGAATGATGTTAAACAACTTTTTCGCACCAGGAATAGCAATTTTGGCATTTGTTTTTTCTGTTCTACTTATTTTGTTATTCCCAAAAAGAATTAATAAACTCTATCTAAAAATAGAAAATAGATTTGTAAAAAATTATAACCAAAGAGAACTTTCTGTAAAGAAAATTAACCGAAATAATTTGTCTCCTTGGGACGGACATTTAGCAAATTTCCTAATTGTACCTGAATCAGATTTAGTTGGAAAACCTTTAGAAGAAATAAAAATTAGAGAAGAAATTGGCGTTAATATAGCATATATAAAACGTGGAAATTTACATATTAATGTTCCTACTAAATATGAAAAGTTGTATCCAAATGATGAGATTTTTGTAATTGGAACAGATATTCAAGTCCAAGAGTTTCGTGATTATCTCATAAAGCATGAGGTAGAAGCAATTCAAGATGAGGAATCTGATATTATTTTACAACAATTTGAATTAGAAAACCAAGAATTCATAGGTAAAACCATAAAAGAATCTGAATTAAGAGAGCAAACAAAAGGCCTGGTAGTTGGAGTGGAACATAATGGCAGACGAATTTTAAATCCAGAATCTAATTTTATCTTAAGTAAAAACGATATTGTTTGGGTTGTAGGCGATCGTAAAAAAGTTGCCTTATTTTTCAACTAAATTATAATATTATTATTTTTAAAATAAAATAATTTGAATTCATATAAATCGTTGTTAACAATTTTTTATTATCTAGATAATTTACACTTTGTTTAACAACTTTAGATAAATGTTCAACAATTTTTTTGTATCTTTGAATAAAATAAAATAACATGGGAAAGCAAACTAAAGTAAGTAAAGAAATAATTATTAGTGCATATACTAAAATGATTTTAGAAGAAGGTAAAAAGCCAAATTCAATTTACCATTTTTGCCAGTTATTAAAAATTGAAGAAACACAATTTTATGAGTTCTACGCTACTTTTCAGCAAATTGAAGATAGCGTGTTTGAAACCTTTTTTGAAAACACATTAAAACTTTTAAATAAAAGTGAAGATTATGCTAGTTATGATGCAAAAACAAAGGTGTTAAGTTTTTATTTTACCTTTTTTGAGCTATTAACAGCAAACAGAAGTTTGGTATTACGCCTTCTAAGTCAAGAAAAAAATAACTTAGAAAATCTTAAAAAACTGTCAGGTCTTCGCAAACATTTTAAAAAATACATTGATAGTTTAGGTATCGAAACTGTAAATATTCCGCAACAACAAATTCAAAAAATGCAACAAAAAAGTATTTCTGAATTAGCTTGGGTTCAAATGATGTTGACTTTAAAATTCTGGATGGAAGACAAATCGCCTTCTTTTGAAAAAACAGATATTTATATTGAAAAGTCAGTTAATGCAAGTTTTGAATTGTTAGACATTACCCCTTTTAAAAATATTATCGATTTTGGTAAATTTCTTTGGAAAGAGAACATGAATAATTAATTATGAAAACACTAGACAGTATTCCTACATCCAAGATTCAACGTGCTTCAAAACTTATTCAAACAGGTGCTAAAGTAGGTGTGAATTATTTAAAATATTATGGCGACAAATTGGTAAAAACCGAAGAAGAAGCTAAAGAAAGTCTTGATAAATCAAATGCAGAAGACATTTATGATGGATTAAAGCAAATGAAAGGAAGTGCTTTAAAAGTAGCGCAAATGCTAAGCATGGAAAAAAGTATTTTACCTCGTGCTTATGTGGAAAAATTTTCTCTTTCACAGTTTTCAGTCCCACCATTGTCTGCTCCGTTAGTTATGAAAACATTCAAGAATTATTTTGGTAAAAGTCCAAATGAAATTTTTGATACTTTCAATGCAAATTCAATTAATGCAGCAAGTATTGGACAAGTACATCAGGCTGAAATTAATGGAAAAAAATTAGCAGTTAAAATTCAATATCCAGGAGTTGCACAAAGTATTTCATCTGATTTATCTTTGGTAAAGCCTATTGCTATTAAAATGTTTAACATTAGAGGAAACGATTCTGATAAATATTTTAAAGAAGTTGAAAGCAAATTAATTGAGGAAACCGATTATATTAACGAAGTAAAACAAAGTAAAGAAATTGCGAAAGCCTGTAAGCATTTACCAAATTTAGAATTTCCAGAGTACTATGAACAATGGTCTTCTGATAGAATAATTACAATGGATTGGATGACTGGAAAGCATCTTTCTGAATTTACGGCTGTAAATACTAATGAGGAAGTTTCAAATACAATTGGGCAAGCACTTTGGGATTTTTACATGTACCAAATGCACATAATTAGAAAAGTACACGCAGATCCTCATCCAGGAAATTTTTTAGTTTCAGAAGAAGGAAAGCTAATTGTACTTGATTTTGGATGTATGAAAGAAGTTCCAGATGATTTTTATGTGCCTTACTTTGAGTTGGCTAAGAGAGAAGTTATCAATAATCCAGTATTATTTGAAGAAAAGTTGTACCAACTAGAAATTTTAAAAGCGCAAGATACTCCAGAAGAAAAAATGTTTTTTTCTAATTTATTTTACGAATTATTAAATTTATTTACTACGCCATTTCACGAAGAAACCTTTGATTTTTCAGATGATGAATTTTTTAGAAAAATAGGAGAATTAGGAGAACGTTATTCTAAAAGCACTGAATTACGTAATATGAATGGAAATAGAGGGTCTAAACATTTTATCTACATCAATAGAACTTTCTTTGGTTTGTACAATTTGATGCACGATATTAAAGCAAAAAACGTAATTATAAACAACTTTAAAAAGTACTAATGTTTTACGATATTACATATAGAAATGATAAAATAACCAAAGAGATAAATGATTTCATTGGTAGTCCCTATAATTTTATAAAAGCGATTCAAATGGGTGGAATTGGTTCTCATAGAATGATGGTAGACGAAGTGAGTGCTCATTTTAAAAATGTACTAAATACTGTTTCCGACATTAATTATGGTTCTATAGAAATGCGTCCAAATGGAATCATTTTTCATATTACTAAAGGACTACAGCGTTTCGTTTGGCTAATTCCTTATTACAAATTGGTGGTTTTTAAATCTACTACATTAAGTTTTCATGCAGATGGCAAATTTATAAAATTTAAAAATAACCAATTTACTAGAAAAAACAGTGCATTTATATCAAAATTAATCGATTTAAAATCAAAAAACACCTTAGATGCTTGTAATTGAAAATTTAAATGAAATTCAAATTGATAGAATTATTGAAATGGCTTGGGAAGACAGAACAACTTTTGAAGCAATCGAATTTCAATTTGGTTTAAAAGAAATGGATGTAAAAGAGCTTATGCGCAATCAATTAAAACGCAAAAGTTATGAGTTATGGCGAAAACGAGTTACGAATAGAAAAACCAAACATGAAAAACTTCGCACTTTTTCTGAAGGTAGGTTTAAGTGCAAATTACAAAGACAAATTACCAATAATAAAATATCAAAACGTTAAAATAAAGGAAAAAGAATTGGTGCATAAACGCCAATTCTTTTTTTTGCAAAATAAAAGCAATAATTAACGGGTAAAAACTAATTTAGTTCCATTTGAAAGATTTGCATCAAATGCATAGCCATCATAATTAAATTGCTTTAAACCATCTAATGTTTCCACGTTATGGTCTATAATATACCTAACCATTAATCCTCTAGCTTTTTTTGCAAAAAAACTAATGATTTTTAATTTACCATCTTTATAATCCTTAAATTCTGGCGTAATAACAAGGACTTTTAATGTTTTTGCATCTACAGCACTAAAATATTCATTACTTGCTAAATTGATAAATAACTCTCCATTAGTGAGTTCGTCATTTAAGCTTTTAGTAATTTCTTTTTTCCAAAATTCATACAAATTTTTATTCGTACTAATTGGTATAGAAGTTCCCATTTCTAATCGATATGCTTGTATTAAATCTAATGGCTTTAAAACGCCATATAAGCCCGAAAGTATTCGCAGTTTATATTGTAAAACGTTAATTTTTTCTTCAGAAATAGTATAAGCATCTAAACCCGTATAAACATCACCATTAAAAGCAAAAACAGCTTGTCTTGCGTTTTCAGGTGTAAAAGGGGTATTCCATTCTTGGTTACGCTGCCAGTTTAAGTTTGCCAAATTCTCTGAAATATGCATTAACTCCATCAACTCTTTTGGCTTCTTCTTTTTTAAAGTTTTGTGTATCGTTTCAGATTGCTTTAAGAAATTAGATTGCGAATAAACATTTGTAGGTAATTTGCTTTCAAAGTCTAATGATTTTGCAGGAGATATTACTATTTTCATGATTTATTTCTATTTATCAAATTTACAAATTCTAACTTTAAATACAAACAACATAAATAATATTCTTTAAAATTAATGGTAGATAAAACTTATAAAAAAAGCTCCTAAATGGAGCTTTTAAAAATTATTGTTTCGTTTGTTTTTCATAAACTACTGTTTCAACAGTTTCAAAATCAGTAGGTTTATCTTCATTATAAAAATATTTTATTAAAATTTGACCCCATAAATTAGCATTTGAGTATTCTGCAATAATCCATCTGTGGTTTAATACTTTTACTTTATTTATAATAAATATTTTACCGTCAATTGGTTCATAAGGCACTAACTTATTGCCATTTTTATTGGCATTTAAACTGGCTAAGTCTTCTTCAACTATTGCAACTACCTTTGGATAATCTAAGTTTTTATTATAAAAATAATCTTGTGCTTCTTGGTCATTTTCTATAGAAAAATAATCATTTGTTTTTAAATTAACAATAGAATCTCTAGCAATATTAAGTCTTTCTTTAACGACCGATATTTCAGTTTCTTTAGCTTCCATTATTTTATTAGAATTAACATATAATAAAACATTAATTAAAAAGGAAAAAATGAACAAGTATAAAAATGTATTTTTCATAAGAATAAATTATTAAATTGAAATTTCTAAGTTATCAAAAGCAACATAAACATTTTTTGGCAGTTTGCTTTGAATTTCATCATGAAAACCAAGTAAATGACTAATATGTGTTAAGTAAGCCTTTTCAGGTTGCACCAAAGATATAAAATACAACGCTTCTTCTAAGTTAAAATGTGTATTATGTGGTTCTTCTCTTAAGCAGTTAATTACCAAAACTCTACATTTTTTTATTTTGTCAATATCTAAATTTTCAATTGTTTTGACATCTGTTAAATACACAAAATCATTAATTTTAAATCCAAAAACTTGTAAAGATCCGTGTAAGGCACTTATGGGAACTACTTCTACATTTTTAATATAAAAATTTTTATTTTCTTGTATTTCAAAAGTAGTAACGGATGGTGCTCCTGGATATTTATTTTCATCGTTAAAAATATAATCAAACCGTTTTGCCAAATTTTGTAAAACTCTGGAATGCCCGTAAACTGCTATTGCCCCTTGTTTAAAATAATAAGGACGAATATCATCTAGCCCAGCAGTATGATCAGCATGTTCATGTGTAAATAAAATAGCATCAATATTTGGACATTTGGAAGTCAACATTTGTTGTCTAAAATCTGGACCGCAATCAATTACAAATGAAAAATCGTTTGAGTAAACCCAAACGGAAACACGTAAACGTTTATCTTTTACGTTTTCGCTCAAACACACAGAATGATTACTTCCAATTACTGGAATGCCTTGTGATGTTCCTGTTCCTAAAAAATAAATGTTCAATGCTATTAATTTTTTCACAAAAATAGTAATAAATAGAATACATTTTAGCAAATTAATTAACTTTGCATATATATAGACGTTCTACAATTTTACTAAGCTCAAATAAATTATATTTTTTACATGAAAAGCATCATAACCAACATAAAAGTAAGCGGTGACAAAATTATAGAGCAAATCCCCTCTTTAAAAGATAAAGCACTCCGTATTAATTTAAATGAATACATCTATGGTACTTTTTCTGAAATAGGAGCGGGACAAGAAACTGTGCGTCATTTTTTTAGAGCTGGTGCTTCTTCAGGTACTATTGCAAAAGCAATGTCGGCCTATGATAAAGATTTTAGTGATGCTATATATGGTATTGAAGATGATGGAAGATATGTAACAGAAAGTAGATTACGTAAAATGTTAGCCCATGAATCCAAATTAATGGAAGAACGTTTACATAGAGAAAAACATCCTAATAAATTATTTTTTAGTTACGCTAATACAGTAGCAACCATTGATTTTGCGAAGCAATACAAAGGTCATGGTTGGGTTGGAATAAAATACCAAGTTAATCCTAATGAGGATTATAACGAAATTTTACTACACATTCGTTTTAAAGAAACCGATGCTAAATTACAACAAGAAACACTAGGTATTTTAGGTGTAAACCTTATATATGGTGCTTTTTATAAATATGACGATCCTAAAAGATTATTGCGATATTTATATGACCATTTAGATAAAGATCAATTAGAGATTGATACTATTAACTTTTCTGGGCCATGTTTTGAGAATGTTGATAATAGATTAATGAGTTTACAATTAGTCAAAAATGGAATGACAGATGCTGTCATGTTTGGTCCTGACGGAAAGAATATTTTACCTGCAGCTGTTTTGTACAAAAAAAATATTTTAGCTTTAAGAGGCAGTTTTAGACCTGTTACCAAAGTAAATATGAACATGTACATGAAATCTCTTAACATGTTTATCGAAGAAAAGAAAGTGGAAAAAGAAAACACTTTTGTTATTTTTGAAATTACACTATCCAATCTAAAAGCAGAAGGAGAAATTGATGAAAGAGACTTTTTAGATAGAGCAGAATTACTCTGTTCTCTTGGGCAAACAGTTATGATCTCTAATTTTCAAGAATATTTCAAAGTTGTAGAATACTTTTCAAAATATTCGAAAGCAAGAATGGGGCTTGCAATGGGAGTTAATAATTTAATAGATATTTTTGACGAAAAATATTACCGTCATTTATCTGGAGGAATATTAGAAGCATTTGGAAAATTATTTTACAGAGATTTAAAAGTGTATTTATATCCAATGAAAGACGAAGATGGTGTAATTATAAATTCTGAAAATTTAAAAGTGCATCCTAGAATGAAAGAATTATACAAATTCTTTAAATTTAATGGCAAAGTAGTAGATATTGCAGACTTTGAAGAAAAAAACTTAGAGATTTTTTCGCGAAAAGTTTTGAAAATGATTAATGAAAATGAAGAAGGTTGGGAAGAAATGCTCCCAGAAGGAATTCCAAATATAATTAAAGAACACAATTTATTTGGTTATAAAAACAGTACAATAAAGATTTAATTTTTTAATTTCAAAAAAAAAACCGAGCATTAGCCCGGTTTTTTTTATGCAAACATTTAGTTTATTTTACTTCTTCAAATTCTACATCTTGTGTTTGATCACCTGATGCATCACCTTGAGGTTGTGCTTCTTTAGCTTGTTCTCCTTCAGCATACATAGCTTCAGTTGCAACTTTCCAAGCAGCATTAACATTTTCTAAACCTGAATCAATAGCAGTTAAATCTTGCGATTGGTGTGCCATTCTTAATTCTGTTAAAGCGTATTCAATAGCTGTTTTGTGCTCATCAGATAATTTCTCACCTAAGTCTTTTAATTGCGTTTCCGTTTGGAAAATCATTGCATCCGCTTCATTTAATTTTTCAGCTCTTTCTTTTGCAATTTTATCTGCTCCAGCATTTGCTTCAGCATCTTGTTTCATTCTTTCGATTTCTTCAGCTGTTAAACCAGAAGAAGCTTCGATACGAATATCGTGAGATTTTCCTGTTCCTTTATCCGTTGCAGAAACTTTGATGATACCATTTGCATCAATATCAAAAGTAACTTCAATTTGTGGAACTCCTCTACCTGCTGGTGGAATACCATCTAAATTAAAACGACCAATTGTTTTGTTATCTGCAGCCATAGCTCTTGCACCTTGTAATACATGTAATTCAACTGTTGGTTGATTATCTGCAGCAGTAGAGAATATTTGCGATTTTTTTGTTGGGATAGTTGTATTAGACTCAATAAGATTTGTCATAACACCACCTACAGTTTCGATTCCTAAAGATAAAGGCGTAACGTCTAATAACAATACATCTTTAACATCTCCAGATAAAACTCCACCTTGAATAGCTGCTCCAATTGCAACAACTTCATCAGGATTTACTCCTTTAGATGCTTTCTTACCAAAGAATTTTTCAACTTCTTCTTGAATTCTAGGAATACGAGTAGAACCACCTACTAAAATAACTTCGTCAATATCAGATGTAGATAAACCTGCATCTTTTAACGCTTTAGCAACTGGTGCCATAGAACGTTTTACTAATGAATCTGCTAATTGTTCAAATTTAGCTCTAGTTAATTTTTTAACTAAATGCTTTGGTCCTGAAGCTGTAGCAGTTACATAAGGTAAATTGATTTCCGTTTCCGTAGAAGAAGATAATTCAATTTTAGCTTTTTCAGCTGCTTCTTTGATACGTTGTAATGACATAGGGTCTAAACGTAAATCAATTCCTTCTTCAGATTTGAATTCGTCAGCTAACCAGTCAATAATAGTTTGGTCAAAATCGTCTCCACCTAAGTGCGTATCTCCATTTGTAGATAATACTTCAAAAACTCCATCTCCTAATTCTAAAACAGAAATATCAAATGTACCACCACCTAAATCGTAAACTGCAATTTTTTGATCTTTACCTTGTTTGTCTAATCCATAAGCTAAAGCTGCTGCTGTAGGCTCATTAATAATACGCATAACTTCTAAACCTGCAATTTGACCAGCTTCTTTAGTAGCTTGACGTTGTGCATCGTTAAAATATGCAGGAACAGTAATAACCGCTTGAGTTACTGTTGTACCTAAATAATCTTCAGCAGTTTTCTTCATTTTTTGAAGTGTCATTGCTGATAATTCTTGAGCAGTGTATAAGCGACCATCAATATCCACACGTGGTGTATTGTTGTCCCCTTTTACTACAGAATAAGGTACTCTTTTTGATTCAGCCGAAACTTCACTAAAAGTGTGTCCCATAAAACGCTTAATAGAAGCAATTGTTTTAGTTGGGTTTGTTACCGCTTGTCTTTTTGCAGGATCTCCTACTTTAATCTCTCCACCTTCCACAAATGCAATAATAGACGGCGTTGTTCTTTTTCCTTCTGAATTAGGAATTACTACTGGCTCGTTACCTTCCATTACAGAAACGCAAGAGTTGGTTGTTCCTAAATCGATTCCAATAATTTTACTCATAATGATAAATTTTATTTTTTCTATTGTAAAGTTCGTTTTCAAACTTGTTTTTTTATAAGTCAATCATTGTGCCAACCTATATTAATATATTAATTGTCAGTTATTGCAAAACAACTTTCTATTTTATACTGACAAGTTGGCATTTGTAATGCTAAATTTATAAAATTTTATATACTATTAATAATCTGTCATATTTGCAATTTGTACTGCTTTTAGTATATAAAAGAATTATCTTTGTGATATAATAGAATAATTATGGAGTGTATTTCAGTTTTCGATATGTTAAAAATTGGTGTTGGACCTTCGAGTTCGCATACCCTTGGCCCTTGGAGAGGTGCAGAACGTTTTTTAACAGAATTGCGTAATGAAAATTTATTGGACTCTGTAAATAGAGTTAAAGTAGATTTATATGGCTCTTTGTCCTTAACCGGTAAAGGTCATGCTACAGATTTGGCAATAATGCTAGGTCTTAGTGGCGCTGATCCAGAATATATACCTATTGAAAGTATTGATGTTATTATAAAAGCAATAAAGAATAAGAAAGAAATATTTTTAGGTAACAAAATTATTATTGCTTTTGACTTTCAAAATGACATAGTATTTAATAGAGAATTTCTTCCTTTTCATTCTAATGGAATCAAATTTACAGCTTATACAGATGTTGCCGAATATGAAGCTGTTTATTATTCCATCGGTGGTGGTTTTGTTGTAAAAGAAGAACTTATAAATTCTGCAAAGAATGAAGAAATTAAGCACACATTCCCATTTCCTACAGAAACTGGAGCAGATTTATTAAAGTTTTGTAATGCTGAGAATAAAAAAGTTTGGGAAATTGTTTATGAAAATGAAAAATCAATGCGTAGTGAAGAGGAAATTCACAACGAATTAATGCGTATTTGGGACACTATGTTAGAATGTATGTATATAGGTTGCCACAGTGAAGGAATTTTACCAGGAGGCTTAAACGTTAAACGTCGTGCTTATGATATTCATAAAAACTTAATTGGTATTATACCTTATGATAATCCAAAGTCTTGGATGCAAATTATACGCCAAACGGAAGTTAAATTCAGACAAATACTAAAATGGGTTAGTTGTTTTGCCTTGTCGGTAAACGAAGTTAATGCAGCTTTAGGAAGAGTGGTTACTGCTCCTACTAATGGAAGTGCTGGCGTTATCCCAGCGGTATTAATGTATTATTTGGTAATTGAAAACCATGAAGCTGGAGAAGAAGAAATTAAACAATTTTTAATGACTGCAAGTGAGATAGGAAGTATCTTTAAAAAAGGAGCAACTATTAGCGCCGCTATGGGTGGATGCCAAGCGGAAATTGGCGTTTCTAGTGCCATGGCAGCAGCAGCTTTGTGTGAAGCTATGGGTGGAACACCAGAACAAGTTACAGTTGCGGCTGAAATTGCAATGGAACATCATTTGGGTTTAACTTGTGATCCAATAGGGGGTTTAGTACAAATACCATGTATTGAAAGAAATACTATGGGAGCAATTAAAGCTATTAATGCCGCAGAACTTGCTTTAGAAACCGATGCAAAAAATGCAAAAGTACCTTTAGACAAAGTAGTAAACACTATGTGGGAAACTGCAAAAGATATGCATACAAAGTATAAAGAAACTTCTGAAGGTGGCTTGGCTATTGCTGTAAACTTATCCGATTGTTAGTAAAAAGAAATCGCTTTACTTATTTTATAATTACCCTATTTGTTATTGTTATTGGAATAATTTCCAGAAGAATAACTCTAATTCCTCTTTTTATAGGTGATATTTTATATTCCACAATGATTTTTTTTGGAATACGTTTGCTTTCAATTGACTTAAAATTATATAAAACATTCTTATTTTCTATACTTTTTTGTTTTAGTATTGAAATCTTACAACTAGTAAAGTTGAAATGGTTAATAACAATTAGAAATACAACTTTAGGTCATTATGTATTAGGAGCAGGATTTCTATGGTTGGATTTAGTTTGCTATATAATCGGAGCTTTTATAGCTTATAAAATTGACACCAAAATTAGTTCTTCTATCGCACGTTAATAAAATATACGTAATTAGGTACGTATTTTCGCTTTATTATTCCGAAGCATGAAAAATTTAATACTATTTGGTAAGATTTATATCGTCTGCCTACTATTAAGCAACTCTGGTCTCTAATAAAATTAATTTTTTCTAAAACATCCATAATTCGATACCTAAAAAGGTTAAAATTCCTGCTATATATCCCATAAATGCTAAAGGAGCAATATTTTTTAAATACCACATAAACGTTATTTTTTCTTTTTCCATGACTGCAATCCCAGGTGCCGAACCAATGATTAACATACTTCCTCCAGTACCTGCACATAAAGCTATCATTTCCCATAACTGATTATCCATAGGAAAATCTTGTAAACTAAACATTCCTTGTGTGGCAGCAACTAAACTTCCATTATCTACTATTGCAGAAAGAAATCCAATTGCTATAATCATAGAATTTCTATTGGGTAATGTTTCTTCTAAAAATGCAGCTAATTGAGTTAAAATATGCACTTCTTGCAAAGCAAAAACCATCAATAAAATTCCCATAAAATATAAAATGGAACTAACATCTACTTTTGATAGTGCGGTTGCAATAGAAAATTTGTTCTTTTCTTCTTGGGGTTTATTTCTATGGTAAATAATAGATACTAACGAAACCATGCTCAGGGAAACTAAAATTCCTATAAAAGGTGGCAATCCAGTAATTGATTTTATAATTGGAACTAGTAATAATCCAATAACACCTGCAATAAAAACACTTATACTTCCACGCATTTTCTCTTCTTTTTTAGCTTCAGCCATAGAAACTTGCGCACGTAAAACAGCGAATCCTTTCATTTTAAAGCTTGCTAATATTAAGGGAACTAAAATACACATTATTGAGGGTAATATTAATTTAGACGCAATTCCTAGAGCACTTACCTGTCCTCCTATCCAAAGCAAAGTTGTGGTAATATCGCCAATTGGACTAAAAGATCCACCAGCATTTGAAGCAATTACAACAATTCCGGCAAGAAGCATTCTAATTTTTCCTTTTGGTAAAATTTTACGCAATAACGCAACCATAATTATAGATGTTGCCAAATTATCTAAAAATGCAGATAAAACAAACGTAATGATACCAATAATCCACAATAATTTTAAAACGGACTTGGTTCTAATTCGATGGGTTATTATCGAAAACCCCTTATGTAAGTCAATTAATTCTACAATTGTCATAGCTCCAAGTAGAAAAATTAGAAGTCCTGCAATTTCTCCAAAATAATTTGTGAGTTTTTCAGAAATTTCAGAAGATTCTTGCCTATTAAATAAGGCGATTACAATCCAGCATAAAGAGCCGGTTAATATTGCAGAAATTGTTTTATTTATACGAATTGGGGATTCTAAAATGACAATTAAATAGCCTAAAACAGCAATTGTAAGTAAGATGGCAATCATTAAGTTAAATTTTCGCCAAATGTATTGAAAAAATCATTTCAAAATAAAAAAAAGAAATATAAAAATATGATTTTATACCTTTGTCTTTCAAATTATACAAAAACATGTCTGTAGCAAAAAAAGATTACAAAAGAATTACCACAAAAACATTAGTAGAAATGAAAGAAAATGGTGAGAAAATCTCCATGCTAACTGCTTATGATTATACTATGGCAAAAATAGTAGATTCTGCAGGTGTTGACGTTATACTAGTGGGCGATTCTGCAAGTAATGTAATGGCAGGTCACGAAACTACTTTACCTATCACCTTAGACCAAATGATATACCACGCTTCATCAGTTGTTAGAGCTGCTGAACGCGCCTTAATTGTAGTAGATTTACCTTTTGGTAGTTATCAATCTGATCCAAAAGAAGCTTTGCGCTCTTCCATTAGAATCATGAAAGAAAGTGGCGGTCATGCTGTTAAAATGGAAGGTGGAAGTGAGATAAAAGAAAGTATAAAACGTATTTTAAACGCTGGCATTCCTGTTATGGGCCATTTAGGTCTTACGCCGCAATCTATCTATAAATTTGGTACTTATACTGTTAGAGCTAAAGAAGAAGAAGAAGCTGCAAAACTAATTGAAGACGCAAAATTACTAGAACGTATAGGCTGTTTTGCATTAGTTTTAGAAAAAATACCTGCACATTTAGCTACTAAAGTTGCCGAAAGTATTTCTATTCCTGTAATAGGAATTGGAGCAGGAAGTGGCGTAGACGGACAAGTTCTTGTGTTACACGACATGATAGGTATGACACATGAATTTAGTCCAAAATTTTTGCGCAGATACATGAATTTATACACAGATATGTCAGTAGCAATTAGCCAATATGTAACAGATGTTAAAAGGGTTGATTTTCCTAATGAAAATGAGCAATATTAGTTAAGACTTCTTAGAAATTGAGATTTTTTAGATTTTTTTAAAAGGTTTAAGACATATAATTTTCTAACTAATCTAATTTTCTAACCAATCTAAATAGTAGTCTAAAACATTTATATATGCATCAATTTAAAGAATTAATTATTTGGCAGAAAAGTAGAATATTTTGTTCTCAAATATATTTGTTAACATCTAAATTTCCTGTTGAAGAAAAATTTGGAATTACAAATCAATTAAGAAGAGCTTCTGTTTCAATTGCTTCGAATATTGCTGAAGGTTCTTCCCGTAATTCTGATAAAGACTTTTCAAGGTTTCTAGAAATAGCAATTGGTTCAGCATACGAAATTGAGACGCAACTTCTAATTTCTTCTGATTTAGGTTTTATCTCAAAAATAGAATTGGAAGAGATAACTCTAAAAATAGAAGAAATAATCAAAATGATATCTAAATTTAGATCAACTCTAAAAATCTAATTTTCTAAGAAGTCTAAAATATCTATAATGAAAATTCTATCTACAAAAGATAACTTACAAGTTCTACACGAAGACAACCATATTATTGCGGTAAACAAACGTGTAGGCGACATTGTACAAGGAGATAAAACAGGAGATAAACCTTTATCAGACGTTGTAAAAGAATACATCAAAGAAAAGTATGACAAGCCGGGTGAAGTTTTTTTAGGCGTTATCCATAGACTAGATAGACCAACAACAGGTATTGTCGTTTTTGCAAAAACAAGTAAAGCACTTACTCGTTTAAATGAAGCTTTTAAAAATAGAGAAACAAAAAAAACATACTGGGCAATTGTAAAGAATATGCCGCCAAAAGAGAAAGATGTTTTAGTTCATTTTTTAAAGAGAAATCCTAAAAATAATACTTCAAAAGCACATACAAAAGAAGTTCCAGAAAGTAAAAAAGCAAGTTTAGAGTATGCCATTTTTAAAAAATTAGATAACTATTTCGCTTTAGAAATTAATCTTCATACAGGAAGACATCATCAAATAAGAGCACAACTTACAGCTATTGGTTGCCCAATAAAAGGCGATTTAAAATATGGCTTTGATCGAAGTAATAAAGATGGCGGTATTCATTTACATGCAAGAACTTTAGAATTTTTACATCCAGTTTCAAAAAATAGTATTAATTTAACAGCGCCCATTCCAACAGATCCTATTTGGAGTGGCATATAATTTAAAAAAAAATCATGAATACATTAGAGACAAACAGTACAAACAAAAGAATTGACGAAAAAATAGAAAATGGGTATCAATTAGATTTAGGTCAAATCATAGATAATAGTTTTGAAATTTTTAAAAAAATTGTTTGGACTGCAGGTTTTGGTTATCTTTTAGTAGGTTTAGTAATGACCTTATTTGTCATATTAGGGATCTCTCTTTTAGACGCAGGTCAGATAGATTATTTTGAAGAAATAGCGGCAGAAATTAGTGAAGATCCTGCTTTTTTAGAAAAAAATCCAAATTTAATGAGCTATTATATGTCTATTATAATAGGATTTACATTATTATTTGTTCCCTTAAATGCTGGTTTTTTAAATTTATGCCATCTGGCAAAAACAAATCAAAAGTTTACAGTTTTAAATATATTTGACTTTTATAAAATAAAATACATCAAAGATTTAATCATTGGAACATTGATCATGTCATTAATATCCGTTGCTATAAGTTCTGCATTAGAAATGGCAAATTTAAAAATAGTTGCATTTGTAATTCAAGTATCGTTATCGTTATTTACTGTTTTATTTATGCCGCTTGTAATTTATGGCCAACAAAGTTTTTTAAATGCAATTATAAAAAGTGCCAAGCTAGTAGTTAAATCTCCCTTTACAATATTAGGCGCAATAATAATTGCAGTTATATTTGCCCTATTAGGTTTTATTGGGTTGTGCATTGGAATATTATTCACAATATCTTATGTAAACTGCATCTATTATTCTCTTTACGAAAGTATCATAGGTTTTGAAGAAGAACCAAAAATTTAAAAAAAAATGAAAAAAATAATATATTTAAGCATCGCACTAATTGGATTTTATGCTAATGCGCAAGAACATTTTTCAGGAATTAATACCTCTAAACGTGTTGGAATTTTAAATGCAACTATTAATCCTGCAGAATTAAATAATTTATCTGGCGATTATGAAGTGAATGTCTTCACTTTTAGTACAAACATTTCCAATAATAAAATAAGTTTTCAAGAATTGTTAAATGGAGATAATGTTGAGGATAAGTTTTTTGCGGGTTCCGAACCAGCAAATTTTAGAATTGATGCAGTAATTCAAGGACCAGCATTTGCAATGAAATATAAAAAATGGGGGTTTTTAATAAATACTGCAGGAAATGTAAAAGCAAATGCAATAGATGTTGATGTAAATTTTGGAGATGCAATTACAAATTCTTTTTTAGGTACTGCTCAAATAAATTCAAATTATAACCAAAGATTGAATGCTGTAACCTGGGGAGAAATGGGTTTTGGGGTTTCTAGGACTATTTTTGAAAATGATGTGCATAAATTTAATGCAGGTGCTACATTTAAACTATTATTCCCTGGTTCTTATATGAATTTAGGAATTGATAAATTAACTGGAAATGTTACTAACATTGCTGAAAATGCTGAATTAAGTAATGCAAACGCAAATGTAAACATTTCTTATTCAGGAAGTTTAGCAGATAATTACTCAGAAAGTTCTAATTATAGTCAATTATTTGCAGGGGGATTAAATGGTTTTGGAGCAGATTTTGGATTCAATTACCAATTGAAAGAAAAAATGAATGACAATGTAGATGCTTCTTTAAAAAACAACTCTGGTTATAAATTAAATACGGGTATTTCTATAAGAAATATTGGATCTATGAAATTTAAGTCCGATAATAATGTTTCCAATAATTATACGCTTGAAATTCAGGGTATTGAAAGTCTAAATCTAAATCAGTTTGACGGTACAGAAAGTATTACCGAAATAGAAGATGTTTTGATAAGCAGTGGTTTTTTGACAAAAAATAGTTCAAATGTAGATTTAAAAATACAATTACCAACAGTAATTAATGCTTATGTAGACTACCATATTCACAATAAATGGTATGTTTCTGGTTATGTACAACAAAAAATTTCAGATGATTCTAAAAATAATTTTACAACTATTCAAAATATTTATACTTTAACTCCAAGGTTTTCAGGAAAAAATTATGAAATTTACGTACCGTTATCACAAAACGAAATTTCAGACTTTACAACTGGTTTCGGTTTTAGATTAGGTGGTTTTTTCATGGGTTCTGGCTCAATTGTTACTGCATTAATTAACGATGCAACACAAGCAGATCTCTATTTAGGATTTAGATTTGCCCTTTAATATGTAACTTAAATTATTTATTATGAAATAGAAAGGTTTAAGGTAAGGTGTTAAAGCAGAATACAGAAGAGGAATGTCTGCTAAAAGAAAAGCGCCTGCCAGTGCAGAATTATTAGGAATTGTAATCTTATTACTAAATTTTTTTGGTGGCGATAACGCACAAATGCTTACTCCTATTCCATAACAAAAAAACCAATACAATAAATGAAGTAAGTACGAGAAAGCAATTTAATTTCTGAAGAAATTAGGCTAGGATAATTTGCTTCAACAGTATTTACAGCTATAGAAAATATTTGGGAAAAAATATAGCTGCAATAATCTAGGGAACTATAAGTAACCTAATATTGTATTGTCTTCTGGTTCTTTAGAAATTACTGCATGTAGCGGAGCTTCCTCTACATCTGAAACATTTTATTGTCCAGCAGATATGAAAGTATACAAGGATTTAACTTTCTTTAAAAAAATCAGAACGCTTTTTGGAGCAAAAGGTGTTGATTTGCAATTGTTTAGTTAATTGCAAACGAAGTTAGCCATCACGTGTAAACCTTAACGGAAACTTCTGGAAAAGCAAGACGAATTTGATAACAAAAGAGTAAAACCGAAGGAAATAAACTATCCATTTGTTTAGAATTACGAGCAGATTTTTATGCAGGTATTTGGATGCATTATAGTAAAAAATATTTAGATGCTGGAGACATTGAAGAAACTTTAAGTGATGCTCACGCTGAAGGTAACGATTCTATTGAAAGTAAAAAGAAAGGACACGTAATGCCCCAATTCATTTACACACGGAACTTCTGAACAACGCATAAAAGGTACAATAGTGGCGATATAAAACAACACTATACCTTTTTGGAAGAATTATAAAAAAATAGTTACTAAATAAATAATCCTTAATCTTTAATTAGATTGAGGATTATTTATATTTGAAAAACATTAAAATCTAATAAATCTACTATTGAAAAATTTTGACAATCACATAAATGCTTTAGAGTCTGATTATTTATATATTTCAACTTCCCAACTTACAAATGCTGGAAATGGGTTATTTACTGCAATAAAAATTTACAAAGAAGAAGTAATTGCAATTTTTAAAGGAGAAATTATTTCAAATGCTCAAGCAAAATTACGCGCTACTAATGGAAACGATAAATATTTCATTAACATGCTAAACGGCAGTATAATGGACTCTATGCCTATAGATTGCTTTGCAAAATATGCCAATGATGCAAAAGGTATATCTCATTTAAACTTTAAAAATAATTCTAAAATAGCAATTGACGATAACAATAACGTTTGTATCCTTGCTACAAAAAACATCCAATCAGGTGAAGAAATTTTTTGTAGCTACGGAAAAAAATATTGGAAAAAGTATACTTAACCTAACCAGCCTTCTCTATCTAAACTTCTGTATTGAATTGCTTCTGCAATGTGGTGCGAAACTACAATTTCATTACACTCTAAATCTGCAATTGTACGTGCTACTTTTAAAATTCTATCATACGCTCTGGCAGATAAATTTAATCGTTCCATAGCAGTTTTAAGTAATTGCAAAGAAGTAGCGTCCAATGCGCAAAATTCTCGTATTTGCTTGGAGTTCATTTGTGCGTTATAATGTATGTTTTCAAAAGATTCAAAACGTTTTGTTTGTAAAGTTCTTGCTTTTGTTACTCGTTCTCTAATTACAATACTGCTTTCTGCTTTTCTTGTTTCTGTAAGTTTTTCAAATGGTACTGGTGTTACTTCAATATGAATATCAATTCTATCTAATAATGGTCCCGAAATTTTACTTAAATAACGGTGCATTTCTTGTGGTGAAGAACTCATTTTAGCACTTGGATCATTAAAAAAACCACTTGGACTTGGGTTCATACTGGCTACTAACATAAATGAAGAAGGATAAGTTATGGTAAATTTTGCTCTTGCAATTGTTACTTCTCTGTCCTCTAATGGTTGGCGCATTACTTCTAAAACCTCTCGTTTAAATTCGGGTAGTTCATCTAAAAATAAAACACCATTATGGGCTAATGAAATTTCTCCAGGTTGCGGATAACTCCCTCCTCCTACTAATGCTACACTTGATGCGGTATGATGTGGGCTTCTAAATGGACGTTGTGTCATTAACCCTGCTTCTTTTGTTTTTCCCGCTACCGAATGAATTTTTGTAGTTTCTAATGCTTCTCTAACTGTCATTGGAGGTAAAATACTAGGCAAGCGTTTGGCTAGCATTGTTTTTCCAGAACCTGGCGGGCCAATTAAAATAATATTATGACCACCAGCAGCGGCAATTTCCATGCAACGCTTAATGGATTCTTGGCCTTTAACATCGCTAAAATCAAACTCTGGGAAATCTAATGTTTTATTAAATTCTTCTGAAGCGTCAATAATAGTAGGTTCTAAACCACCTCTTCCTTCAAAAAAATCAATAACTTGTAATACATTTTCAATACCATAAACATTTATTCCTTCTACAATAGCAGCCTCTTTTACATTTTGAATAGGCAACATTATGCCTATGAAACCATCTTCTTTGGCTTTTATAGCAATGGATAATGCTCCTTTAATAGGCTGCAAACTTCCGTCTAAAGATAGTTCTCCCATTATAATATAATTTGCTACGTTCTCTGCTTTTATTTGCGCAGAAGCAACGAGAATACCTATCGCTAAAGTTAAATCATAAGCAGAACCTTCTTTCCGTAAATCAGCAGGAGCCATATTTATGGTTATTTTTTTTCCGGGAAGATTATAATTATTGTTTTTAAGAGCTGCAGCTATACGATAACTACTTTCTTTAATTGTGGAATCTGGTAATCCTACCAAGTGGTAGCCTATTCCTTTATCAATATTTACTTCTACAGTAATGGTGGTAGCTTCAACACCAAAAACGGCGCTTCCAAATACTTTTACTAACATGGCGTGTACTTTTAAATTGGCTTATATAAGTACAAATATCTAAAAACTAATTTAATAAACAAGAAAAAGGAGTAAATAAATTTACTCCTTTTTATATATAATGTATTTTAGATTGTATAGTATCTCGCAATGACTATCCTAAAACTTCTTTTACTTTTTTACCAATTTCAGCTGGAGAATCTACAACGTGAATTCCACATTCTCTCATGATTTGTTTCTTAGCTTCAGCTGTATCGTCAGAACCACCTACAATTGCACCTGCGTGGCCCATTGTACGACCAACTGGAGCAGTAACACCCGCAATAAAACCAACTACTGGTTTACGGTTACCATCTGCTTTAATCCATTTTGCAGCATCTGCTTCTAATTGTCCACCTATTTCACCTATCATTACGATACATTCTGTTTCTGGATCATTCATTAACAACTCAACTGCTTCTTTTGTTGTAGTTCCAATAATTGGATCTCCTCCAATACCAATTGCAGTAGTAATACCTAAACCTTGTTTCACTACTTGATCAGCAGCTTCATAAGTTAAAGTTCCTGATTTAGAAACGATTCCAACTGTTCCTTTTTTGAAAACAAAACCTGGCATAATGCCTACTTTTGCTTCACCCGGAGTAATTACACCTGGACAGTTAGGACCTACCAAACGACAGTCCTTACCTTTAATATAATCATATACAGTAATCATGTCTGCAACAGGAATTCCTTCAGTAATACAAATTATTACTTTGATACCTGCATCTGCAGCTTCCATAATTGCATCAGCAGCAAAAGCTGGCGGTACAAAAAGAATTGATGTATCTGCTTGTGCTTGTTCTACAGCATCTTTTACTGTGTTGAAAACTGGACGATCTAAATGCTTTTGTCCACCTTTACCTGGAGTAACTCCACCTACAACGTTTGTTCCGTATTCAATCATTTGAGATGCGTGAAAAGTACCTTCACTACCTGTAAAACCTTGAACTATTATTTTTGAATCTTTATTTACTAAAACACTCATGATATGATTATTATAATATTATTATTTAAAGTGATGCAAAAGTAAGTTTTTTGAGAAAAAAAACAGACCTTTTATCAATTTTTTTTATGCAGGTTGACTTATTTGATATCCTCTTATTATTTTATCGTTTAAAAATTCCCAAATAACAATCATTTTAGCAAAATTTACAATCTCGTTTGGGTTTTCAATAGCCGTTACTTTATGAAAATATCTTATAGTTACAAAGTCTCCTTCCGCTATTAAGTGTGAAATTTCTATAAAGGAATTTACGTAATTATTTTTAAGTTCTTTTGATAAATTTAAAAGTGCAGGTTTTTGCATAATTAACTTACCTTCAGAACTATCCCAATCTAAAACTACATCTTCGTGTAAAATTTGATCTAATAATTCTGCATTTCTAAGACCATCCGATAAATAAAATTCTTGAATACGTTCTTTATGTGTCATCTTATTTCGATTTATCTAATAGTTCCGGAATTGATTTTATGTTTACTAATTGTTTAATTATCAAAAGTAGGCTTTTACAAATAAAATTTAAATACTATAGGATATTATTTTTACTTAATTTCTAATGTGTTTTCTTTTTCGTATGGATAGCTACTAATAAAAAAATGGGTTTTTGTATTAGGATATTTTTTTTCCAAGCTTTTTAAAACTCTTTAAAGGTAAACACATCTGCATTTATTGGAACATATAAATAATTAATTGCCCATTTATGAGTATCTATTTGATTATAACCATTGCAATTTAAATTTGTTTTTTTTCTCTTAAATTTTTTTAATTCTGGATATGAATCAAAATTCTCATTACAAAGTATTATTTTTTAGAATTTCCATTATAAAAGTTGAATGAAAAATAGCTGTACCAGTATCCAAATTTATTTGATATTGGCATAACAAACAAAATAATCATAAATGCGAAATTAATTTTTTTTTTGAAAAAGAGAGGAGATATGGTTTGTTCATTATTATTATAAAATAAAACAATCAGTAATAAAATCATGCCAAAATTCCACGGCAAAATAATAGAATTATAATTAAAAACAAGCCCAAACAAAATTAAAATTAAAAGATGTATGAATGCAATTAGCAAAACAATTATCTTTTTGTTTTTAAAAAATAACAAACCCAAACCAAAAAATATTTCAAATAAAGCAAGTAATGCTCCTAAATAATGAATCCATAAATTATTTTGAATAAATTTTAAAGAAATACCAAACGTCTTTATTAATATTAAATGTTCCCATGTAGAGGTTAAAAACCCACCGTTTAACTTATTTAAACCTGAATAAAAATAAGTGGCAACAAACAACAAAGAAGTTAATTGTATAAATTGTTTTTTGTTTTTTGATAAAATAAAAAATAAAAAAATTAAAATATATTGATACTCCCAAGGTTGCCATCGCATTTGATCTAATAAACAAGATGCTATTTCTGCAATAAAAAAAGTAACTATAATATTTTTATTTTTGGGAAAAATAAAAACAAAAACTAAACCTATTAAAGATAAAAGATAGAGTATTAAATGTAATGAATTAGGAATATTTGATAAAAAGTCAAAAACAGAAATAACTGGAAAAAATCTATCTTTAATCCAAGTTTTACAGGATATTATTTTAGCAATAAACCAAGCAAAACAAATTATTTTTATTATGAGACTTTGCTTGGTTTTAATTTTTAAGATAAATATTTTAAGATAAAAATTGGTTGAAATATTTATTTCAATTTATCTAATAGTTCTGGAATTCGTTTTATGTTTACTAATTGTTTTAGTTTTTCTCTAGATTCTTCAATTGGCGTACCAAAATAAGTTTTTCCACCAGCAATAGATTTAGTAACTCCTGTTTGTCCTAAGATAATTGCTTTTGTTCCTATGGTTATACCACTTGTTGTTCCTACTTGACCCCAAATAGTAACCTCATCTTCAATTATAACACAACCAGCAATGCCAGTTTGTGCTGCGATTAAACATTTTTTTCCAATAATAGTATCGTGACCTACATGTACTTGATTGTCTATTTTTGTTCCTTCGCCAATTGTTGTATCTCCAGTAACGCCTTTATCTATGGTACATAAAGCACCAATCCCTACATTATCTTGAATAACAACTCTCCCGTTTGAAAGTAATTGGTCATAACCTTCTGGACGTTTTTTATAGTAAAAAGCATCTGCTCCTAAAATGGTTCCAGCTTGAATAATTACATTGTTTCCAATTATTGTGTTATCGTAAATAGTAACATTTGGATGAATAATACAATTATTTCCAATAACTACATTGTTACCAATAAAGCAATTAGGTTGAATTATAGTTCCTTCTCCAATAATAGCTGAAGTTGCAACCGCCACATTTGTAGGTTGAAAAGGTCTAAAGTGTTTGGTAAGAGTATTAAAATCTCTAAATGGATCCTCTGAAATTAATAATGCTTTGCCAATAGGGCAATCTACTTGCTTGTTAATTAAAACAATAGTTGCCGCAGATTGTAGAGCTTTATCGTAATATTTTGGATGATCTACAAAAACAATATCTCCTGGTTCTACAACATGAATTTCATTCATACCTAGTACAGGAAAATCATCGGCACCAATAAATTTAGCTTCAATTATTGCTGCAATACCTTTAAGAGTTTGGCTTTCTTGAAATTTCATTATTTATAGAATTAATTATTCTTTTACGCGTTCCATGTAATTTCCAGAAGCAGTATCAATTTTAATTTTATCTCCTTCATTAATAAATAAAGGCACATTTACACTTGCTCCAGTTTCAACAGTAGCTGGTTTATGCGCGTTTGTTGCTGTGTTTCCTTTTAAACCTGGTTCTGTATAAGTAACTTCTAAAACTATCGATGCCGGCATGTCTACGGATAAAGGTAAATCTGTTTCGGTATTAATCATAACCATTACATTTGTACCTTCTTTTAATAAATCTGGTGCGTCTAATACTTTTTTATCTAATGTAATTTGCTCAAAAGTTTCTACATGCATGAAATGAAAATCATCTCCTTCTGCATATAAAAACTGGTAAGTATGCGTTTCTACACGAACATCTTCAATTTTATGTCCTGCAGAAAAAGTGTTATCTAAAACTTTACCGTTTGTTAACGATCTTAATTTTGTTCTTACAAATGCAGGTCCTTTACCCGGTTTAACGTGTAAAAATTCAATTATTTTATAAATATCATGATTGTATTTAATACAAAGTCCGTTTCTAATGTCTGAAGTACTTGCCATTTTTATCTTTTTTTATTTTTATTACTATTTTAATTATGCATTACCTGAATACCCTTTCATGACTCCACGAGAAGAACTACGAATGAATTGAATAATTTCGTCTCGTTCTGGTGTTGCTTCCATTTCTGCTTCAATAATTCCTAAAGCTTGCGTTGTGTTGAAGTTTTTTTGGTATAATATTCTATAAATATCTTGTATTTCTCTAATTTTTTCTGGTGAAAAACCTCTTCTTCTTAATCCTACAGAATTAATTCCTACGTAAGATAATGGTTCTTTTGCAGCTTTTGTAAAAGGTGGAACGTCTTTACGAACTAATGACCCTCCAGAAACCATTGCGTGATCTCCAATTGAAATAAATTGATGCACAGCAGCTAAACCACCAATAATAGCAAAATGGCCCACGGTAACATGCCCTGCAAGAGCAACACCATTAACAATAATTGCATTATCGCCAATATGACAATCGTGTGCAATGTGCGCAGTAGCCATAATTAAACAATTTTTTCCAATAACTGTTTTACCAGATGCAGAAGTACCTCTATTAATAGTAACACATTCTCTTATGGTTGTATTATCGCCAATAATTGCTAAAGAATCTTCTCCTCCAAATTTTAAATCTTGCGGAACTGCAGCTATAACTGCACCTGGAAATATATTACAGTTCTTTCCAATTCTTGCTCCTTCCATTATTGTAACATTAGAACCAATCCATGTTCCATCACCAATCTCTACATTGTTATGAATAGTTGTAAATGGATCAATAACTACGTTTCTTGCAATTTTTGCTCCCGGATGGACATATGCTAAAGGTTGATTCATATAATTTAGATTTTAGATAATGAATTTTAGGTAATAGGCTGAATGTTATTAAAATTAGCTTCCAACCTTCTAAACTCTTAACCTGTTTTAGTTATTATTTTTTTGCTATTTGTGCCATCAATTCTGCTTGAGCTACTAATTTCCCGTTTGCATACGCATAAGCTTGCATGTGGCATATACCTCGTCTAATAGGTGTTATCAAATCACACTTGAATACTAAAGTGTCTCCTGGCAATACTTTTTGTTTGAATTTTACATTATCTATCTTCATAAAAAATGTAAGATAGTTTTCAGGATCTGGAACAGAACTTAATATTAGAATTCCTCCTGTTTGTGCCATTGCTTCTACTATTAAGACTCCTGGCATTACTGGAGCTCCTGGAAAATGACCCACGAAAAAATCTTCGTTCATTGTCACATTCTTTAAACCTACTACATGACTATCAGACATTTCTAAAATCTTGTCTATTAATAAAAATGGTGGTCTATGTGGCAACATTGACATAATTTTAGTTATGTCCATTAAAGGCTCTTTGTGCAAATCGTAAACTGGAACTTGGTTTCTTTGTTCTGCTTTTATAATTTTTACCATTTTTTTTGCAAATTGCGTATTTACAAAATGTCCTGGTTTATTTGCAATAACTTTTCCTTGAATACGAATACCAATTAACGCTAAGTCACCAACTATATCCAATAGTTTGTGACGAGCAGCTTCATTAGGATAATGCAGGGTAAGATTGTCTAATATTCCATTTGGTTTTACAGATATTTTATCTTTTCCAAAAGCCTTTTTTAAATTATCCATTGTCTCGTTAGATATTTCTTTATCTACATAAACAATTGCGTTATTCAAATCTCCACCTTTAATTAAACCTTTTTGCAAAAGACTTTCCAATTCATGTAAGAAACTAAAAGTTCTACAATCTGCAATTTCCTTTTTAAAATCTCCAATTCCTTTCATAGTTGCATTTTGAGTACCTAAAACTTTAGTACCAAAATCTACCATTGCAGTCACACTATAAGTTTCACTAGGAAGGATTGTTATTTCACTACCTGTAGCTTCGTCTATATAAGAAATTATATCTTTTACAATATAAACTTTACGTTCTACATCTTGTTCTACAACTCCTACTTTTTCAATTGCTTCAACAAAAAATTTTGAAGAACCATCCATAATAGGTGGCTCAGAAGCATTTAATTCAATAATAACATTATCGACATCACACCCAACAAAAGCAGCTAAAACATGTTCAGAAGTTTGAATACTAATTCCTCCTTTTTCAAGGTTAGTTCCTCTTTGCGTGTTTACAACATAATTAGCATCTGCTTCAATTATTGGTTGTCCTTCAATGTCCACTCTAATAAAAGTGAATCCGTTATTTATTGGTGCCGGCTTAAAAGTCATTACAACTTGTTGCCCGGTGTGTAACCCTACTCCTGTAAGCGTTATTTCGTTTGCGATGGTTGTTTGCTTAACCATAAGAATTATATATTTTTTTTAATTTCGTTAATTTCTGCAACTATTTTTGGAAGATTTTTAAAGTGTACATAAGATTTTGCAAAATCACCATAATTAAATGATGGAGTACCTTGAACAACTTCATTATCTGCTATGTTTTTTCCAATACCTGACTGTGCTTGCACTTTTACGTTATTTCCAATTGTTAAATGACCAGCTATACCTACTTGTCCACCAATCATGCAATTTTTACCTATTTTTGTAGAACCAGCGATTCCAGTTTGAGCAGCTATAACCGTATTTTCGTCAATATCTACGTTGTGTGCAACTTGAATATGATTGTCTAACTTGACACCGCTTCTTATAAATGTGGAACCTAAAGTTGCTCTGTCTATTGTAGTATTTGCACCTATTTCTACATCATTTTCAATAATAACATTTCCAATTTGTGGTATTTTTTTAAAAGTTCCATCTTCTAATGGTGCAAATCCAAAACCATCTGAGCCAATTATAGCGCCTGAATGTATCGTGCAATTATTTCCTATTTCTGTTTCAGAATAAATTCTTACTCCTGCAAAAAGCAAACAATTATCGCCAATTACTACATTATCTCCAATGTAAGTGTTTGGATAAATTTTAACTTCCTTACCTATTTTTACATTTTTACCTATGTAACAAAAACTTCCCAAATATAAACCCTCTCCATAAATAACATTCTCAGAAATCACGGAAGGTTGCTCAATTCCAGATTTCATTAACTTTACTTGGTTATAATATTCTAATAATTTTGAAAAGGATTCGTAAGCATCCTCCACTTTTATTAAAGTCGTACTAATTTCTTGCTCCGGTATAAAAGTATTATTTACAATTGTTATGGTTGCTTTTGTGCTATATATATAATTAGTATACTTAGAGTTCGCTAAAAAAGTAAGAGATCCTTTTGTTCCTTCCTCTATTTTAGCTAGTTTGTAAACTTCCGCATTAGGGTTTCCTACCACCTCACCATCTAAAATATCTGCAATTTGTTCTGCTGTAAACTTCATTTTATTTACTTATTATTTACACTAATCTAGGATGTACTAATTAATTAATGCTAATTAATTTTCAATTATATTGAGTACTCTTGCAATAATGCATGGCAAAAATATAAAATTAAATCAAATACCTATGCTTCTATTACTACTTTTGGAAAACATATAAAATATTTTGTTACCGGTTTTGATAATGCTTTTAGATTTAATTGATCTGAAGCTTCTACAACATCCACAATTGTTTTATCCTTTTTTAATATCCTTATAGGCTCATCTACCTTACTGTATGCTTGATTTTTTATCTTTCCTTTAAAAACAAAATAAGAAGCTTCTTTCTCTGAAATACTATGCATAGACATAAATTTATTTTTTAAATATAATACATTTTCTTTCGTAGGTTTTTCATCAAACATCTTAATTTTTAGCAAATTTCTGTTTAAAACCATTTTACATAAAGAACTAAGTACAAAATCAGAAGAAAATTGCCAATCTTTAATTGCTCCCATTACATCGTAATCGTCTAAAAGAGCAAATTTCTCTAAAGAATTAAAGTCAAAAGCAGCAAATATAATTTTATTTTGCAAAAAAAACTGTAAAGAGGTGCTACAATTTAAATGAGTTCCTTTTTGGGTTAGCTCTTTAGCTCGTTTTAGAATTTTTGTCAAAATTAGTTCTGCAACAACACTTGTCTTATGTAAATAAACTTGCCAATACATTAATCTTCTCGCTACCAAAAACATCTCTACTGAATAGATTCCTTTTTCTTCGATAACCAAATAATCATTCTGAACGTGCATCATTTGAATTAAACGCTCACTATTTATATTTCCTTCGGCAACACCGCTATAAAAGCTGTCTCTTTTTAAATAATCCATTCTATCCATATCTAACTGACTAGAAATCAATTGCAACATGAATTTTCGATGATATTCTCCTTTAAAAACCTGAATTGCTAAAGATAATTGTCCGTTAAACACTTTATTTAATTCTTCCATAAAGAATAGCGATAATTCTTCATGATGAACCTCTTCTACAATGCTGTGCTCCATAGCATGACTATAAGGACCATGGCCTATGTCGTGTAGTAAAATAGCAACATAAAGTGCATTTTCTTCTTCTTCTGAAATTTCAACTCCTTTAAAAATAAGCGTTTGTACTGCTTTTTGCATGATATGCAAACAACCAAGCGCATGATGAAACCTTGTGTGATGCGCTCCCGAATAAACCAAATAAGTCATACCCATTTGAGAAATTCTACGCAAACGTTGAAAATATGGATGCTGAATTAAATCGTAAATTAAAGTATTTGGAATGGTTATAAAACCATAAATAGGATCGTTAAAGATTTTGAGTTTATTGGTTTGGCTCACAGGTTTTAAATTTGAATAACAAATATAAGATTTTTTAAGAAAAGACAATTTATTGATTTTGTTATTTATTTTCTTAAAAAAGAATATAATTTTATACTAATTTTAATATATTCATCGTTTAAGAAATAGTAAATTGCAATTCAACTTTTTAATTAAAAAAATTGTACTTAAAAAACACTTATAATACTAAAAAATGAGCAACATAAAAATACTTTGGGTAGATGATGAAATTGATTTATTAAAACCACATATATTATTTTTGGAAAAGAAAAATTATGATGTAACTACCTGTAATAATGGGCAAGATGCTATTGATTTATTTGAAGAAAATAACTATGATATTGTTTTATTAGATGAAAATATGCCTGGTTTGAGTGGTTTAGAAACGCTTGCTGAATTAAAAGAAAAAAAATCTTCCATACCCGTAATTATGATTACTAAAAGTGAAGAAGAATATATAATGGAAGAAGCAATAGGTTCCAAAATAGCCGATTATTTAATAAAACCCGTTAACCCAAACCAAATTTTATTGAGTTTAAAAAAGAATTTAGATCATTCTCGTTTAATTTCTGAAAAAACAACCTTAGATTACCAAAAAGAATTTAGAAAAATAGCAATGGATATGGCAATGGTAAATTCTTATGAAGAATGGGCTAATTTCTATAAGCGCTTAGTTTATTGGGAAATGGAATTGGAAAATATTGAAGACCAAAGTATGGTTCAAATACTAGAAAGTCAAAAAGCAGAAGCCAATTCTCAGTTTGGAAAATTTATTGAAAAAAATTACGAAAATTGGTTTGACGAAAAAAGCGACAAACCTATTCTATCCCATAAAATTTTTGCAGAACTAGTAGCGCCTGAAATTCGTAAAAAAGAAAAACCTATTTTATTTGTGGTCATCGATAATTTGAGATACGACCAATGGAAAGCTTTTGAATCTGTTGTGCAAAATCACTACAAAATTGAAAAAGAAACTAGTTATTATGCAATGTTGCCAACTGCAACACAATATGCGCGTAACGCAATCTTTTCTGGTTTAACGCCTTTAGATATGGAAAAGAAATTTCCACAGTACTGGAGAAATGACGTTGAAGAAGGTGGAAAAAACATGTTTGAAGCAGAATTTTTAACTGAAAATTTAAAAAGTTTAGGATTAAATATTAAACAAGAATATTATAAAATAACTAATTTTAGAGACGGAAAAAAATTAGCAGAAAATTTCAAAGGTTTAAAAAACAACGACTTAACAACAATTGTTTATAACTTCGTAGACATGCTTTCTCATGCAAAAACAGAAATGGAAGTTGTGAAGGAATTAGCTTCAAACGATAAAGCATACCGTTCTTTAACCTTAAGTTGGTTTAAAAATTCTCCGCTATTGGATATTATACAACAAGCACAAAGTGCAGGTTTTAAATTAATACTTACTACAGATCACGGAACTATAAATTGTAAAAATCCATCAAAAGTTATTGGAGATAAAAACACTAGTTTAAACTTACGTTATAAAACGGGCAGAAGTTTGTCTTATGAAAACAAAGATGTTTATGCGGTAAAAGAGCCTAAAAAAATTGGTTTACCTACTATAAATATGACCAGTTCTTACATTTTTGCTAAAAATGATTTTTTTCTAGCTTATGTAAATAACTTTAATCATTATGTTAGTTATTATAGAAATACCTACCAACATGGTGGAATTTCATTAGAAGAAATGGTAGTTCCATTTATAGTTCTTAACCCTAAATAATATTTTTTGGTAAATGAAAAATGGTGTTTAGCACAAATACCGTTTTTCAAAAACCTACTAAAATAAATACCATGCATATAGAATTTACATTAGACGAAATTCAACAAGTTGCCAAACAAATACTTGCAACTCCTTTGTTAAAAAAAGTGCTTATTTTTCACGCTACAATGGGTGTTGGAAAAACAACGTTAATTAAAGCATTAGTTAAAGAAATTGGAGTATTAGAAAATGCAAGTAGCCCTACTTTTTCATTAGTAAATGAGTACGAAACACAAAATGGAGAAATTGTATATCATTTTGATTTATACCGCCTAAATAGTGAAGAAGAAGCTTACGATATGGGCTTAGACGAATATTTCTATTCCGGAAATTGGTGTTTAATTGAATGGCCAGAAAAAACACCAAACCTTATTCCTATGGACCACGCAACAATTCATATGAAAGTTCTACCCGATGGAAAAAGAGAATTAGTATTGAAGAATTAGAAGATTATTTTTCAATTTAACTACTCCCTATTTCCTAATTTAAAAATTATTCTTAAATTGGCACAACATTACTAAAACACTACCATGTCAAGTTATAGTCCGTTTTCAAAGATGCAATTACTTCCTCAAGAGGAAAAACTCGAGATTGCAAGGCGCAAAAGTGACCTATTTATTGGAATTCCAAAAGAAACATCTTACCAAGAAAGACGTATTTGTCTTACACCAGATGCTGTAAGCTCGCTAACATCTCACGGACATAGAGTAATGATTGAATCTGGTGCAGGTGAAAGTTCTAGTTATACAGACAAAGAATATAGCGAAGCTGGTGCAGAAGTTACAAACGATACAAAAAAAGTATTAGGCTGCCCAATGATTTTAAAAGTTGAACCACCTACTTTAGAAGAAATTGCAATAATTAATGCCGAAACTATCATTATTTCAGCAATTCAATTAAAAACGCAAAAAAAAGAATATTTTGATGCACTAGCACAAAAACGCATAACAGCACTAGCTTTTGAATTCATAAAAGACGAAGATGGCTCCTACCCTGCTGTAAAATCCTTATCTGAAATTGCTGGTACAGCATCTATTCATATTGCGGCAGAATTAATGATTAATCAAAACATAGGAAAAGGCTTATTATTTGGCAATATAACAGGGGTTCCACCTACAGAAGTAGTTATTCTTGGCGCAGGAACAGTTGCAGAATACGCAGCAAGAACAGCACTAGGACTAGGGGCAAACGTAAAAGTTTTTGATAATTCAATTACAAAATTAAGACGTTTACAAAACACCTTGAACCAACGAATATTTACCTCCACCATACAAGAAAAAACACTTTTAAAAGCATTACGTCGTTGCGATGTAGCAATAGGTGCAATGCGCGGCATAAATAGAACACCAATTATTGTTACGGAAACCATGGTGGAACACATGAAAAAAGGAGCAGTAATTGTAGATGTTTGTATTGATACTGGCGGTTGCTTTGAATCTTCAGAAGTTACAACGCACGAAAAACCAACCTTTATAAAAAATAACGTCATTCATTATTGTGTACCTAATATTCCGTCGCGTTATTCTAAAACAGCCTCTATTTCTATAAGCAATATCATAACCCCTTTTTTATTGCATATTGCAGAAGATGGTGGCATTGAAAGCGCTATTAGATGTAACAGAGGTTTAAAAAATGGTATCTATTTTTACCACGGTTTGCTAACTAATAAAGCAATTGGCGATTGGTTCAATATAGACAACAGAGATATCAATCTATTGGTTTTTTAGGGCATTCCCTAAAGGTCGCTTTATACGCTATATCTTTTGTTTTACTACGCTTATTAGTAATTGCACGTTTTTTCTAAAACAAAAGGATGCCGCTGCTATCGCTAATGCAAATAAAGTAGTAAATTTACAAAAATATTAAAACATGAAATTTAAATTTCGTTTAGCCTATTATTTATTCGGACTTTTATTAGGTCTCTTTTTTGTAATTTATTTTTTAGGTGCAAAAGCCGAATCTCGTGGAGTAGAATTTTGTTATTTACCTAATTGTAGGGTTTTAAAAGATCTTAGAAGTAAATCTTTTGAATATGCACCAGAAGCAGAAGCAACATTAAAAGAAGGCTGGGTAACATTAGAAGATATTAAAACAAGTATGCGCTATGGCGATGTAGATTTTTCAAAAAGCAAAAAAAGATCTGCAAAAGGATTAATCTATGTTATTGAAGGCAAAACATCTAATAATGAAGACATTATCTTAACCGTTGCAAACAGTACAAGTAGAGCTATATTAGAAAGCATTAAAAAAAAGTAATCTTTTTAAACAAAACACTTGCAAATAAGAATTAACTGTGTATATTTGCACTCGCAATACGGTAATAGTAAAGCATCTTATTGGGGCGATTAGCTCAGCTGGTTCAGAGCACCTCGTTTACACCGAGGGGGTCGGGGGTTCGAACCCCTCATCGCCCACTTTAATTTTAAAATCCTACAGATATGTAGGATTTTTTTGTTTATATTTACTATGTAATTAATATTTGATTAAAATATTAATTACATAGTAAGAAAAATATAAAAAAATAAATATGAAGGTACTACTAACAGGTGCAACAGGATATATTGGTAAACGACTGCTCCCAGTTCTAATTGAATTAGGCCATGAAGTAGTTTGTTGCGTTAGGGATATTAAAAGATTCAATCCTCCTGAATCTTTAAAGAAAAGTATTACGATAATTGAATTGGATTTACTAGATGAGAAATCTCTAGAAAGTATTCCAAAAGATATTGATGGCGCATATTATTTAGTGCATTCTATGTCTTCTGCAGGAGATTATGAATCTATGGAAGAAATTTCAGCCATAAACTTTAGAAATGCTCTTCAAAAAACGCAAGTCAAACACCTTGTTTATTTAAGTGGTATTGTCAACGAAACCGAACTTTCTAAACATTTAGCTTCCAGAAAAAATGTAGAGTTAGAATTAAGTAAAGGTACTTACAATTTTACCACATTAAGAGCAGGAATTATTATTGGTTCAGGAAGTGCTTCTTTTGAAATTATTAGAGATTTAGTTGAAAAGTTGCCTATAATGGTTACTCCAAAATGGTTACATACCAAATGCCAACCTATTGGAATTTCAGATGTTATGGCTTTTCTTTCCAAAACATTGTTTAACCAAAAAACATTTAATAAAAATTTTGATATAGGCGGTCCAGATATTTTGTCTTACAAAAATATGCTCTTAGATTTTGGAAAAGTACGTAATTTAAAACGTAGCATTTTTGTTGTTCCAGTAATGACTCCCAAACTCTCTTCATACTGGCTCTATTTTGTTACCTCTACGTCCTACAACCTTGCCACATCTCTAGTACATAGTATGAAAGTAGAAGTGGTTTGTAGAGATCATAAATTGAATACTATTCTTGGAATTCAGCCCTTGAGTTATACAGAAGCTTTAAAAAGAGCTTTTAGTAAAATTGAAAACAATGAAATTATTTCAAGTTGGAAAGACGCTTATTCTAGTAGTGGATTAGATTTTAACGTGTCCGATTTTATACAAGTTCCTTCTTTTGGTTGTTTTAAAGATAAAAAAACTAGTTCTATTGACGACCTTGAAATCTGCATAAACAAAATTTGGAGTATTGGCGGCAAAGCGGGTTGGTACTATGGAAACTGGTTATGGAAAACTAGAGGTTTTTTAGATAAACTTACAGGAGGTGTTGGATTAAGGAGAGGGCGTACTTCCGAAAACGAGTTAAATACAGGTGATGCATTGGATTTTTGGCGTGTATTGTACGCAAATAAAGAAGAAGGGCGTTTACTGCTATTTGCTGAAATGAAATTGCCAGGAGAAGCATGGCTAGAATTTAGAGTAGTTGGCAATAAGTTAATACAAACTGCTACTTTCCGACCTTTAGGTTTATTAGGAAGGTTATATTGGTATGCTGTTCTTCCATTTCATGGTTTTATCTTTAAAGGAATGATTGAGAATATAACAAAAAACAACAAGATATAAAATACTTTATACCTTGTTGTTTAGATTTTATTTATTTTTAAAAATTATTTTCTAACCTTTTAAGGCGACAATCTGTTTTTACTCCAAGTAAGGTCTTCTAATAATTTATAGGTAATTCTATCGTGCAATCTATTTGGTCTTCCTTGCCAAAATTCAACTTCTATTGGTTTAACAAGAATGCCACCCCAATTTAAAGGTCTCTTAATTTCTTTGCCTTCAAACTGTGCTTCTAATTCTTTTAACTTGTTTTCTAAAAATTCTCTATTTGGAATAACTTCGCTTTGGCAAGATGCAATTGCTCCAAGCTTACTTCCATCTGGTCTAGATGCAAAATAATTATCTGAAACAGATGCACTTGTTTTTTCAGCAATTCCTTTTATGATTACTTGGCGTTCTTGTGTTTCCCAAAAAAAAGAAATACAAACATTTGGATTATCTATAATTGCTTTCCCTTTTTCTGAATCGTAATTGGTATAAAAAATAAAGCCTTCTTCATTATATTTTTTAAGTAGCACTACTCTACTTTTTGGAAAACCATCTAAACCAATTGTTGCAATAGTCATTGCATTTACCTCTTCTGCACCGTCAAAATCTTCTACTTCGTGAAACCATCTATGGAATAAGTTAATGGGATCTTCTGGTATGGAAGACTCTAATAATTCACTTTTTTCATATGATTTTCTATATTCTCCTAAATCTTTCATTTTTAATTATATTTTAATTATGAAATAAGTAATAATTTGGTTTAAACGAGCACTAAAATTCAAATTGCTTTCCGTCATCTGCAAGCAATATTTTTGTAAAAACTGTAGATGCTTCTTCTTTAAAAAGTTCAATATTTCCATAACGAGTAGAATAATGTCCCATTATTAATGTGCCTACATTTGCTTGTTTTGCAATTGTAGCTGCTTGTTTTGCAGTTGCGTGCATTGTTCTTGTTGCCAAATGCGCTTCTGATTCTAAAAAGGTAGATTCATGATACAAAACAGATACTTCATCTATAATTGGCACTATATTTTCGTCAAAAATAGTGTCGCTACAAAAAGCGTAACTTTTCTCTTGATCTGGATCAAAAGTTAATTCGCTATTTGGAATAATAGAACCATCTTCTAATGTTAAATTACTTCCGTTTTTAATTTTTTGAAAATAACATTTTTCAATTTTATAATCCGCAACGGCATCTATATTTAATTTTCGTTGCGTATTTTTCTCTTTAAACAAATAACCGTTTGTATACACTCTATGCTGCAACGGAATAGTATGCACGGTAACATTATCGTCTTCATAAACCAAAACACTCTCTTTGTCTTCTAATTCGTGAAAGTATAAATTATAACCAGTATAAGAGTTAGAATATTTTAATTGTAAAAGTATTATTTCTTTAATTCCTTTTGGTCCATAAACATGTAAATCGTTCTCTCTATTTAAAAGATTAAAAGTGGATATCAAACCAATTAATCCATAAAAATGATCGCCATGCAAATGCGATATAAATATATGATTAATTCGAGAAAACTTAATTTTATGCTTTCGTAATTGCACTTGTGTTCCTTCGCCACAATCTATTAAAAACATTTGGTTCTTAATCTCTAAAACTTGCGATGTAGGATTCGTAATTGTTCGTGGTGTAGCTGCATAACAGCCAAGTATTGTGATTTTCATTTTTAATGGATAGTTGTTAATAATCAAAAATATTAATTATTAATTTTAAATTCTAAAAACCTAAATCTCTTTCAATTTCATCCATTTCAATCATATCATGTGCTTCCAAAACTGAAGGAACGACGACTAAATAAATTGGTGTCTGGTCAAAATCAATATCTTGAGCAACAATAACTAAAGACTTTTTTGCTGCTTTATGTTTCTTAGCTAGGTCTTTAAAAATAACTAAGTCCTTTAAAGCTATTTTAGAGTCGTATGTAATGTCTAAAATAAGGTTTAGCTTTCCATAAGTTGCATATTGATTTGTTATGTTTTCTGCAAACGCATTTACATCTCCTTTAGTCTCTTTTAAAACAGCTGTATGTCCTTTTTGTTCTACTTTCATTATTCGGCTTTTATTTAAACTTCTTAAATATAAAAAAATAATTTATTAAATTCTGCTTTTACTTTATTTTACTTGCTAATAAATAAGTAACAGCCATTCTAACTGCAACACCGTTTTCTACTTGGTTTAAGATAACCGATTGTTTAGAGTCGGCAACATCTGACGTAATCTCTACCCCTCTATTTATAGGTCCAGGATGCATAATTACCACTTCTTTATCTAAAGAATCTAATAATTCTTTAGTAACGCCATATTGTTGTGTATATTCTCGTGTTGACGGAAAATAATTAACATCTAATCGTTCGTTTTGCACGCGCAACATATTTGCTACATCTGCCCATTCTAATGCTTTACGAAGGTTCGATTCTACTTTTACGCCTAAGGATTCAATGTGTTTTGGTAATAATGTTTTTGGCCCGCAAACTCTAACCTCTGCGCCTTGCATTTGTAAGGCAAATATATTTGAAAGTGCTACTCTAGAATGTAAAATATCGCCCACTATTACCACTTTTTTCCCAGCAACATCGCCCAAACTTTCTCTTATGGTATAGCTGTCTAATAAAGCTTGCGTTGGGTGTTCATGCGCACCATCGCCAGCATTTATTATACTTGCTTTTACGTTTTGCGCTAAAAAATGAGCAGCTCCAGGATTTGCATGTCGCATAACCACCATATCTACTTTCATAGATAAAATATTATTTACGGTATCTATAAGTGTTTCTCCTTTTTTAACAGATGATTGTGCTGCTGAAAAACTAATTACATCGGCAGATAATCTTTTTTGAGCTAATTCAAAAGACAATTTTGTTCTTGTGCTATTTTCAAAAAACACATTTGCAATAGTAATATCACGTAAAGAAGGAACTTTCTTAATTGGTCTATTAATTACTTCTTTGAAATGATCTGCAGTTTCAAAAATTAAGTCAATATCGCTTTTTTGAATGTACTTTATGCCTATTAAATGATTTACTGATAATTCTTTCATTTATATATAGTTATATGTTGTTGTAATCTTAATTTTTAGTTTCGATAAGTACTAAATCTTCTCCTTCATTTTCTTTCCATTTCACAATAACCTTTTCGTTATTTATGGCGTCTACTTGTCTTCCTCTATAATCTGGTTGAATAGGTAAATGGCGACTAAATCTTCTGTCAATTAAAGTAAGTAGTTCAACTTCAGATGGTCTTCCAAAAGATTGTATCGCTGTTAATGCCGCATTTATACTTCTTCCTGTAAACAAAACATCGTCAATAAAAACTACTTTTTTATCTTCTACTAAAAAGTCTATTTGTGTTATGTTAGCTTCCAAGGGTTTTTCGCCTCTTCTAAAGTCATCTCTAAAAAAAGTAATATCTAAGAAACCAAGTTGTATTTTTTTTATGTGATACTCTTCTTCTAAAAGAGTTGCTAATCGCTGGGCTAAAAATTTACCTCTTGGTTGCAAACCAATAAGAATAGTATTAGAAAAATCTAAATGATTTTCAATGAGTTGACAGGCCAAACGATGTAGAATGATATTTACTTCTTTTGCAGTAAGCAATACTTTTTGACTCATGATTAACTTGATTTAAATACAAATTTAAAATTTAAAATTAAGGAATAAAAAAAAAGGACAATTATTAATTATCCTTTTTCATAGTTATTTTTATTTTTACTAAAATCTTACATATTTCCAAAGTATCATCTAACAAACTAATAGCTTCATTTTCATTTAAATAATCCGTTTCCTTTAATAATTTAATCCAGTAAATGGTTTCTCTTGACTCTTTATAAGAAATACTAATTTTTGATATAAAATCGGCATTTGTCTGACCGTCAATTGCTTCTTCAATATTTGCTCCAATACATGTTGCACTTCTTAAAAACTGTTTTGATAAAATAAACTCTTTTTTCTATTGAGTTAAAAATTTATTTGCTTTTATTGCTTTAACAGCAAAAGCAAATTATTTTGTTGGATTATATTTCCTTTATGCTCATTAATTTTTTAATTCAAAATTTTAAATTTATTTAGGAATACATTTTCTTTCTTAATTCTTTAATTTTATCATCTTCTAAATACTCATCAAAAGTAGTGTATCTATCAATTACTCCGTTTGGTGTAATCTCTACAACTCTATTTGCTAATGTTTGTGCAAACTCATGATCATGTGTTGTAAACAAGATTGAACCTTTAAAGTTTTTTAGTGAGTTATTAAATGCCGTAATAGATTCTAGGTCTAAATGATTTGTTGGTTCGTCTAGCATTAATACGTTTGCTCTTTGCATCATCATTCTAGATAACATACAACGTACTTTTTCTCCTCCAGAAAGAACATTACATTTTTTTAAAGCTTCTTCTCCAGAAAAAATCATTTTTCCTAAGAAACCACGAACATAAACTTCATCGCGTTCTTCTTCTGTCTTCACAAATTGACGTAACCAATCTACTAAATTTAAATCACTTGTAAAGAAATCGTGGTTTTCACTTGGTAAATAAGACTGATTAGTAGTAATTCCCCAATCAAAAGTACCAGAATCTGCTTTTAAATTTCCGTTTAATACTTCATAAAAAGCGGAAGTTGCTCTAGAATCTTTAGAGAAAATAACAATTTTATCTCCTTTAGCCATGTTAAGGTTCACGTTCTTAAATAATGTTTCTCCTTCTACACTAACGCTTAATTCTTCAACATTTAAAATTTGATCTCCAGCTTCTCGCTCTGTGTCAAATATAATCGCTGGATATCTTCTGCTGGATGGTTTTATTTCGTCTAAATTTAATTTTTCAATCATTTTTTTACGAGATGTTGCTTGTTTGGACTTTGCAACATTGGCACTAAAACGACGAATAAATTCTTCTAATTCGGCTTTTTTCTCTTCTGCTTTCTTATTTTGTTGTGCTTTTTGTTTCGCCGCTAATTGACTAGATTCGTACCAGAAAGTATAATTACCAGAGTAATGGTTAATTTTACTAAAGTCGATATCCGAAACGTGGGTACAAACTGAATCTAAGAAGTGACGGTCATGCGAAACTACTAATACTGTATTTTCATAGTTGGCCAAGAAATTTTCTAACCAAGTAATTGTTTCAAAATCCAGGTCATTTGTAGGCTCATCCATAATTAATACATCTGGATTACCAAACAAAGCTTGCGCTAAAAGCACACGTACTTTTAACTTCCCTTCTAAATCTCCCATTAAAGAGTAGTGATAGTCAGCAGTTATACCTAAATTAGACAACATAGAACCCGCATCACTTTCTGCATTCCAACCGTTCATTTCGTCAAATTGCAACTGCAACTCTCCAATTTTATCTGCATTTTCATCTTTATAGTCTAAATAAAGTGCATCCATTTCTGTCTTTACTTTATGTAGAACTTTATTACCCATTAAAACAGTGTCTAAAACAGTATGCTCGTCGAACATATTGTGGTTTTGGTTTAAAACCGACATACGTTTTCCTGGTTCTAAAAAGACTCTACCAGAAGTAGGATCTATTTCTCCAGAAATAATTTTTAAAAAAGTTGATTTTCCCGCACCATTTGCTCCTATTATTCCGTAGCAATTTCCTTGAGTAAAAGTAACATTTACTTCATCAAACAAAATACGCTTACCAAATTGAACCGATAAATTTGAAACTGTTAACATTCGTTTTAATTTATTTTAAATTTGTTGCAAAAGTAGAAAAATTAGTGCATTTTGCAGTCATTAAAACTAAATTAATATTAAGAATTAATTTAACTGTCTATTAACATGTCCTATTAAATATATATAATATTTTTGTTTTAGTAATAATTTGATGATTTTATGCTCAAAAAATATTTAGTTTATATATTACCTCTAAGTTTTATTGTCTTAACTTCTTGTGAAAAAAGTTTTGAACAAGATAATTTTGAAGCATATTTTGGTGGAGAAATAATTAACCCTCAAAATAACTTTGTTTTATTTTTAAAAAATGACAAAGTTGTAGACACTATTTTTTTAGACAAAAACAATCGATTTTTACATAAATTTGATTCTTTAGCTCCTGGATTATACACTTTTAAACATTTACCAGAATATCAATATATTTATTTTGACAAAAATGATAGTTTAATGATTCGTTTAAACTCATTAGATTTTGATAATTCTTTAGCTTTTTGTGGAAGAGGAGAAGAAAAAAACAATTTTTTAATCGATTCATATTTAAAAAATGAACAGGATAAAGCAACTTTGTACGATATTTTAGATAAAGATGTGAAGTCTTTTACTAAAAATATTGATTCCACTTATAACATTAGAAAAATACATTATTTAAAGAGGAAAGCCGAAATTGGTTGGAGTGACTCCTTTGATAAAATAGCAAAAGCAGGATTAGATTTTCATCATTATTATAAAAAAGAACTTTATCCTTATGCTCACAAGTATAAAACAGGTAAAGAGGTTTTAAAAAAATTACCTAAAAACTTTTATGATTATCGAAAAAATGTTAGCATAAATAACTCGGAATTTGCAAATTTCTCCCCATTTATAAAATATATAAATATAATGTTGAGTAATATTTCTTACGATAGTAATAATGGATTGTACGACGAACTTTCTCTAGAGAACAATATCATAAAATTAAATATTGCAGATACTTTAATTTCTAATGTGAATATTAAAAATACTGTTTTTAACAATATTGCTTATATGTATTTATTGGAAGATCAAAATATGTATAATAATACTACATTTATTGATAGATATTTAGAATTATCTACAGATAAAGAGCAACAAAAAGAAGTAAAAGAAATATACAATGCTGTAAAAAAATTAAATATTGGAAACAAACTCCCTACTATAAATTTAGTAAATAAAGATTTTGTTTCTGTAGATTTAACTAAAATTACAAATAATAAACAAACTGTACTTTTCTTTTGGACATCACAAGCAGAATCGCATTTAAAATCTGCGCACAAAAAAGTAAATAATTTTCAAAAGAAATATCCGAATATTAATTTTATAGCAATAAATGTGGATGATTCTGATGAAAATTGGATTAAAATTTGTGAAAAATGTGACATGAAAGATGTGATAGAATACAAATCTACCAGTTTTGCAGAAATCAAAAAACTTTGGGTAATTACAAAAATTCACCGAACCATAATTCTCAATAAAGATGGTTCTATAAAAAATGGTTTTGCAAATTTATTTGATGTTAATTTTGAGAAAGACCTAAAATAAAATTTTTAAAACAAACATACAAAAAGAGAGCGATTTGAATAAAATCGCTCTCTTTTTATATAAAATAAATTTATTTATTTCCTTTTTCGTAATCCGCGGTAAATTGTGCAATACCTATATCTGTTAATGGATGTTTTAATAAACCTAAAATAGAAGATAAAGGACCTGTCATAACATCTGCGCCAATCTTAGCACAGTTAACAATATGCATAGTATGACGGATGGAGGCTGCTAATATTTGTGTTTCATAACCATAGTTGTCATAAATTTGACGTATTTCATCGATTAAATTTAAACCATCTGTAGAAATATCATCTAATCTACCTATAAAAGGCGAACAATAAGTTGCTCCAGCTTTTGCTGCTAATAAAGCTTGTCCTGCAGAGAAAATTAATGTAACATTAGTTTTAACACCTTTATCCGAGAAATATTTACAAGCTTTAATTCCTTCTTTAGTCATTGGTAATTTCACTACGATTTGATCATGTAAGTCTGCTAACTCCTCCCCTTCTCTTATCATTCCATCAAAATCCATCGCATTTACTTCTGCACTTACATCTCCATCCACAATATTACAAATAGCAATATAATGTTTCAGTATATTATCTTTACCTGTAATTCCTTCTTTAGCCATTAAAGACGGATTTGTAGTAACGCCGTCTAAAACGCCAAGTTCTTGGGCCTCTTTAATTTGCTTTAAATTTGCTGTGTCAATAAAAAACTTCATATCTATAAGATTTTAATGTTATATGCTCTACTTACAAAAGTAAGAAATCAAATTTTAAAATAACAATTAAATTAAAAAACCGCTTCACTAATGAAGCGGTTTTAAAAAAATTAAAAAAATTAAGGGTTAAGCATTTGCATTAGATGTTGATTTAACAGCTAAATTATAAATTACTAAACCAAAACCAATTTTGTTTATAGCATCTGCAATGTTGTAAGCTATATCCACATTTCCTTTTCCAAATAAGCCTGTGTACCATCCATCAGTACCTAACATATAACCTAAAGGATAAATAGCCCATCCAACTAGAACGAACCAACATAAAATTTTGTGTGCTTCTAATACATTACCTCCAGCAGCTTTTGCTAATTTAGATGCCTCTCCGAACCAAATTTCATATGCAATTGCAAAATATGCAACTCCTGAAATGAATCCCCAAAATGCAGCTTGATGGCTAAAAACAGTTTCTCCTAAATAACCAGTAACTAACATTACTATTGAATAGAAAATCATTTTCCACAATAAACTTTGTTTAGCACCAGCTACTTTTAAAATTAGATAAAATTCTAAACACATTAACGGCACTGTTAAGACCCAGTCAACATATCTAAAGAAAGTTGGTGATTCTTGGAAAGCATTCCAATAATCACGCATGTAAAAATAATGTACCGCGGCAATGAAAGTAATTAAACCCGATACTAAAACAGATGTGCGCCACTTTTTATCAAATTGACTTAATGATAAAAAGAAGAAAGCAGAAGCAGCCATCATGGCCATACTTCCAATAAAAAATGTAAAACCTACATAATCGTTTGGTAGCATTTTAGCTACACTTCCTGATAGGAACATAAAATTTGACATAATAAATAGTTTTTATTGATTTGTATAAGTAAATTTACAAAACATTAAACGAAATAAAAAATATTTTGTTTAATATTTTTTAAAAAACATTAAACGAAAAAAATATTTTGTCAACAAAATGCAAAAAACATCCCTAATATTAAGCTTTTTAGGTCTTTGGCTTACTTCCTATTTATCAGAAGAAAATCAATTGATTTTTGGTTTTACTTTGATTTTTACTTTCGGAATTTTACACGGAGCAAATGATTTAGTCTTAATTAATCAATTAAAATACAATAAGAAGAAAACTTTTCTGAAAGTTATTACGTCATATATAATGGTTGTTTTAATTTCAGTAATTTTATTTACGCAGATTCCGGTTATAGCATTAACTCTATTTATTCTTGTTAGTAGTTATCATTTTGGAGAACAACAATGGCATAAAATGCTAAAAAAGGGTAACCAACCAATTACAAAAATATTTGAATTTAACTACGGTTTGCTAGTATTGCTTTTGCTTTTTTATTTTAATAAAAATGAAGTGATCGATATTGTTTTTCAAATTACAACTAATAAAATTACAACTTCACTAATTGATTTAATTTTAATAGTTGCAAGCGTGCTTTTATTATTAAATTCTTACCTATTAAGTAAGCATTCCAAAAAATTTAGAAAAAGTATTGTTGAACAACTGTTTTATTTAATATTACTATGTGTAATTTTTAAAGCTTCCAGTTTAATATGGGGATTTACCATTTACTTCATCTTTTGGCACAGTATTCCTTCTTTAAATGATCAAATAATTTTTTTATTCGGGGAGTTTAATTTCGTGAATTTTAAAAAATACTTCAAAACAGCTTTTTTATATTGGATAATTTCTTTGTTTGGAATAGGTGTTTTATATTTTATTTCAAAAGACATGTTAATTTTTGATGCGCTCTTTTTTTCATTTTTAGCTTCTATCACATTTCCGCATGCAATTGTCATATTAAAGATGTATGATAAATAAAATAATTAGAGCTTATAATGATTCATCAACAGTTTTTCATAAGTTGTATCTGGTAGAACACGTTTTAAAACTATAGAAAATTTTTGCATAAAAGCTCCTACTTTATAATGCACGTTAGGACTAGAAGAATTAATAACTTTTAAAATTGCTTCTGCCATTTCATTTGGATTACTTCCGCTGTCTACATGGCTATCTATCATATTTAAAGTAGTTCCATATGATTTTTCGTAAACAGATCCTTTTACTAATGGTGCATGATATCTACTAGCTGCTATATTTGTAGCAAAATCTCCTGGCGCAACATTTGTAATGTGAATACCAAATTGTTTAACTTCCATATTTAAAGCTTCAGTAATTAACTCTAAAGCTCCTTTTGAAGCAGAATAAACACTTCTAAAAGGCAATCCCATATAACCCGCTATAGAAGTTATATTTATAATTAATCCGCATTTTTGCAAACGCATTTGTGGCAAAACGGCTTTCATAACTTCAATAGGCCCGAAAAGATTTGTTTCAAAGTTATTTTTAATTTCTTGCATAGGAATTTCTTCCAAAGGTCCTGTTATTCCAACACCTGCATTATTTATTACAACATCAATTCTTGTTTCTTTATCTAAAATTTCAGATACAGCTAATTGAATAGATTTTACATCTCTAACGTCTAATTTTACTAATGGAAATAATGAATTTTGAACTTTCTCTGGGTTTCTACTTGTACCATAAACCTTAAAACCGCTATGGTGTAAAAATTCACCTATTGCTTTTCCTATTCCTGAGGATGCTCCTGTTATAAATATTACTTTTTTCATTGCCTAAAATTATAGTGTAAAAATACAGTTTTTAAAGATTTAATAAAACTATTTAATAGAAATTCCTAAACCATAAGCTTCCTTAATTATAACTTTCCCTTTGTCTATAGAACTTCCGTTTGCTAAATCGTTTGAAATTAAATTGGCTCCGTCTAAATCTATAAAATCAGCAAAAGGAGTTAAAACAATTCCTGCAGAAATTCCAATGGTTGATTCTGTCATACAACCTATCATAATTTTGAAGTTTAAAGTTTTCGCACTTTCAATCATTTTTAATGCAGGCGTTAAACCTCCAACTTTTACTAATTTCAAATTTATTGAAGTATAATGCGTTTGTAATAAAGCTAAACTATCTAAATCTTGGCAATCCTCATCTGCCATCCAATTGACAGATTTATTTGCGTTTAGATTTGAAAAATTATCTAGCCCTATATTTAAAGGTTGTTCAATATAGCTAAACTTTCTTGCTAGACTAGCGTTTTCAAGTAACTTACAGTCTGAAACAGTAAAACTACAATTTGCATCTAAAGCAATATTCTTTTCTAAATCTAATAATTTATGGATTGCATCTTCAGTATAAGATGCACATTTTACTTTAAAATTATTCCAATCAGAATTTTTAATTTTTTCTAATTGCTTTTCCAAAGTATCCACACTTATAGTTATCGAGGAATCTGGTGCTTTTTTATAGGAATAAGAATTTAACGCTAAGAAACTTTTTCTTTCAAGCTTCCCATATAAATCCCAATATGCGCAATCTAAAGCAGATCGTAAAAAGGAATGTAAATTTAGTGTTTCTAAAAAAATGTAAAATTCAGTAGGGTGCTTAATAGTTTGTTTTTCAATTAAAGTTTGAAAGTACTCTAATTTTAGTTGAAAAGATTTTAAATCAATTGCGTAGTAATCAATTGCTGTACATTCTCCATAGCCAACAATATTATTTTTGGAAATAGAAATAATAAGTGCTTCCCGAAATGTATAAGTCCCGTAGCTAATAGAAAAAGCTTCTTTTAATTGTAATTTTACTATTTGCCAGTGTAGTTTCATAAAAATCAGATGGGTACAAAAATAAAAAATCTCCTCTAAATTAGGGAGATATTATTATTAATTTTATCTGAAAATAAAAAATGGCAAGCGACCTACATCGCACCGCTACAACCGCTTACCCTTGCTGCGTTCCCACCCTGGGGGATTCTGCAGGAGCTGGTCGTGTAGGACTTGCCGGTGCAAATATACAATCTTTTTATATTTTTACAAGTCAATTGTTTGTTTTAAAATACATTGTATATTGTGGTATCAAATTATTAAACATATGTCTTACTTTAAAATATTAACAATCATCTCTTTAGCTTATTTTTTGAACTCTTGTGATGGAACAAAAAAAGATGAAAAAAAGATTTTTTCGATAGATACAGCTGCTTTAAAACAAGTTTACCAACCAAATGAGTCTACTAATTTTGTTGTTTTAAACATCGAAAACAAGAATATCGACTCTGTTTTGTATTCAATTAATGATAAAAAAATAGGTTCTGTAAAAGGGAATAACAAATTATCCTTTACTTTAAAAAACGAAAAATTAGGCTACCAAAAAATTAAAGCCATAGTATATTTTGAAAATAAAACTACAGAAACAGAGACTAATTTTACAATTGTAGCTCAAAATGCTCCAAAATTACTGACTTATAAAATAAAAAACACTTACCCTCACGATATAAAAGCTTATACGCAAGGTTTTGAGTTTTATAGAGATACTTTAATTGAAGGAACTGGAAATGGAACTGGAAGCGGAACTGGAAAAAAAGGAACTTCTAGCTTAAGGAAAACCAATTATAAAACGGGCGAAGTTTATAAAACAGTAGAACTTGCATCTACCTATTTTGGGGAAGGAATTACGGTTTTAAATAATAAAGTATACCAATTAACGTATAAAAATAACGAAGGTTATGTATATAATGCAGATACTTTTAAAAAAGAAAAAACATTGCCTTACTTCAAAAATATGGAAGGCTGGGGTTTAACTAATGATGGAAAAAACCTTTATATGAGTAATGGTACCGAAAAAATTTACATTCTAGATCCTGAAACTTTAAAAGAGATAGATTATATTAATGTGTTTACCAATGCTAATAAAATTGAATCTGTAAATGAATTGGAGTTTATTGATGGCAAAATTTGGGCTAACATATATGGTAAAGATGCCATAGCAATAATAAACCCAACAAATGGAGCGGTTGAAAACATTATAAATCTTAAGGATTTAAAAGCAAAGGTTACCCAACATCCAGATTTAGATGTTTTAAATGGAATTGCATATAATCCAAAAACGAAAACGGTTTTTATAACAGGTAAAAACTGGGATAAAGTTTTTGAAATTACTGTAGAGTAATTCTGAAAACAAACTCCCTCGGAGCAGAATAGCAGAAGTATTAGCAAAATAATTCCCACAGATTCAAATATTTTTGAAAATCTTTGAGTCTGTGGGAAAAAATCGAATCAGAACTTAGAGGAATTAAACCTAAATGAGAGTAAAAGAGCTATTATTTTAAAAATATCACTTTTTAATTTATATCTAAAGAGTTATTCTAGAGAGTGTTTCTAAAACATAAGTATGCATTACTTCTTTATAGTCCAAGTGCGTTACCATTCTTAACTTTCCTTGTCCCATTGAACTAATTAATATGTTTTTCTGTTTTAAAAGTGCCATAAACTCTGCTTCATCTACCGTACTTTTAATCTTAAATATCAAAATATTCGTTTCTACTTCTTCCACTTTCTCCACCCAAGGCATCATTTTTAGTAAATTACCCAATTCTTTAGCTCTTCTGTGGTCTTGCTCCAAGCGATTTATATTATTATCTAAAGCATAAATTCCTGCAGCAGCTAAATACCCAGACTGTCGCATATTTCCTCCAAATAACTTACGAACACGAATTGCTCTTTCTATATTTGCTTTTGTACCTAGTAAAACGGAACCAATTGGCGCACCTAAACCTTTAGACAAACAAACAGAAATAGTATCAAATAATTTACCATATTCTTTTGGATCTTGCTTTTTTGCAACTAATGCGTTCCATAATCTAGCACCATCTAAATGATAAATTAAATTATTTTCAATACAAACTTCTTTAATGGCTTTTAAATTTGCCATTTCATAACAAGCACCACCACCTTTATTAGTCGTGTTTTCTACACTAACCATTCTTGTTAAAGGAGCATGATAAAAATTTGGATTACTAATAACACTTTTTACTAATTCTGGCGTAATCATTCCACGAACTCCATCTACTAAATGACAAGAAACTCCGCTATTTGCAGCCACTCCTCCACCTTCATATAAAAAAATGTGCGACCATTTATCGCAAATTATTTCGTCACCAGGTCTTGTATGTAAACGTATAGCAGTTTGATTTGCCATCGTTCCAGATGGAAAAAAAAGAGCTGCTTCCATGCCAAACAAATCGGCTACTTTTGCTTCTAAAGCGTTTACAGTTGGATCTTGTTTAAACACGTCGTCCCCTACTTCAGCATTAAACATTGCAGTTAGCATTTCTGGAGATGGTTTTGTTACAGTATCACTTATTAAATTTATTTCCATAATAATAAAGGAATGTCTATTTTTGTATACAAAATTACAATAATTATGGTAACTACAGAACAAATTAAGGATATTATAGGTCGTATAGGTGGGTTAAGACTTTATCTTTGACATCGATAAAAAACTAATTGAAATTACTAACGAAGAGGAGAAAACTTTTGCACCAGATTTTTGGAATAATGCAAAGGAAGCCGAATCTATTGTTAGAATTCTTCGCACAAAGAAAAAATGGGTCGAAGACTTCAATAAAGCTAACGAAAATGTAGAAGAACTTCAAATAATGTTGGAGTTTTTAAAAGATGGAGATATTTCTGAGGGAGAAGTGGAATCTCTTTACAATACAACTATTTTACATCTTGAAGATATAGAGTTTAGAAATATGCTTTCTGATGAAGGTGACAGTTTAAGTGCTGTACTTCAAATTACTGCTGGTGCCGGTGGAACAGAAAGTTGCGACTGGGCTGCAATGTTGATGCGTATGTATATGATGTGGGCAGAAAAGCAAGGTTATAAAATTAAAGAATTAAATTACCAAGAGGGAGATGTTGCAGGAATTAAAACCGTAACCTTAGAAATTGAAGGTGATTTTTCTTTTGGGTACCTAAAGGGAGAAAATGGCGTACATCGATTGGTACGAATTTCCCCTTTTGATAGTAATGCAAAACGACACACTTCTTTTGCTTCTGTTTATGTATATCCTTTGGTAGATGATACAATTGAAATTGAAATTAACCCTGCTGATATTGAAATTACTACCGCTCGTTCTAGTGGAGCTGGTGGTCAAAATGTAAATAAGGTAGAAACAAAGGTCCAATTAGTGCATAAACCTTCTGGAATACAAATTCAATGTTCTGAAACGCGTTCGCAACACGATAACAGAAACAGAGCAATGCAAATGCTAAAATCGCAGTTGTATGAAATTGAATTAAAAAAACAATTAGAACAGCGAAACGATATAGAAGCAGGTAAAATGAAGATAGAATGGGGTTCGCAAATTAGAAATTATGTAATGCAACCCTATAAATTAGTAAAAGATGTAAGAACTGGAGCTGAAACCAGTGATGTAGATGGTGTTATGAATGGAGAAATTGATAAATTTCTTAAAGCATACCTAATGTTAATGGGACAAAAAGAAGAAGAATAAAAAAATTAAAAATTTTATTAAATATTATAGCTTTAGAAACAAAACACTTAGTTTAAAAAATCTTTATTACTTTATTTATGAAAACATATAGTCTACAAGAAATAAATGCCGTTTTAAAAGGAATTATTTCAGGAAATACAAATCAGAATATAACTGCTCCTGAGCATCTTAAAGATGCTTCAAGTACAGAAATATCCTTTATTGGAAATAAAAAATACGAGAAACTTTGGGCAACCTCAAATGCATGCGTTGCGGTAGTTAATGAAGATATTTCTATTGAACCGGGTGAAAATAGAGCTTTTATAAAAGTAAAAAATGCCGATTTAGCAATGTCGCAAATATTGGAGCTTTTTGCACCATCTACACCTATTTTTCATGTAAATATACACGCAACAGCTACTATAGATTCTACCGCTATAATTAGCAATGGTGCAAAAATTGGTGCTGGCTGTTATGTAGGCCCTAATGTTGAAATTAAAGAAAACACCATTCTTTACCCTAATGTAACTATTCTTGACGAATGTACCATTGGAAAAAACACAGTAATCTGGTCTGGAACTGTCATTAGAGAACGATGTCACATTGGTAATGATTGCATTATTCATCCAAATGCAACTATTGGTGCAGATGGTTTTGGTTTTAGACCTTGTCCTGAAAAAGGATTGGTTAAAGTGCCACAAATTGGAAATGTGATTATTGGAAATGGAGTAGAAATTGGAGCTGGCACTTGTATAGACAGAGGTAAATTTAGCTCAACAGTTTTAGGGGATGGTTGTAAAATTGATAATTTAGTGCAAATTGGTCATAACAGTAAACTTGGTCGTTTTTGCATTATGGCTGGAAATAGTGGATTAGCAGGATCTGTGACTTTAGGAAATGGTGTTATTATTGGAGGAGGTGCTTCTATAAAAGACCATACAGTAATTGGCGATGGCGCAATTGTTGGTGCTGGTTCTGGGGTTACTGGAGATATTGAAGCAGGTAAAACGATGCTTGGTTATCCTGCAGTAGAAGCTAAAGACGCGCTTAAACAATGGGCTATTTTAAAACGACTTGTAAATGATTCTAAAAAACAGAATTAATTAATCGCTTTTTTAAAATTAAATTTTCTTTTTCTATTACAATTGAAACCTATTCTAAATAATAGAAAAAGAAAATTTTTTTCAAAATTATTCACAACCATCCACGCCACAACTATCTCCATTTGTTGTCTTTACTAATTTTACTATAGGAACAAAAGATCCTTCTGCCCAAGTTTTCTGTAAAGTTTCTAAAAAAACATCTTCTGGCTGTGCTCCTGAAATAGCATATTTATCATCAAACACAAAAAAAGGAACTCCTTGAACCCCTATTTTTTGTGCCGCAGCAATATCTTTTTTTACTGCATCAGAAAATGCATCGGAATGTAACACTTCTTCTACAGTAGTTCTATCTAAACCTACTGCTTGACCTAAATAAATTAATGTTTCAATATCATTAACATCTTTACCATCAGTTAAATAAGCTTTTAATAATTGTTCTTTTAGTACGCCACCTAAATGTTTGTTTTTTGCTAAATGTAATAACCGGTGTGCATTATGAGAATTGGCCAAAATAGCTTTTTCAAAATGAAAATCTAAGCCAGAATTTTTTGCATTTTCTGTCATATCATCGACCATATTTTGTGCCCAAAATTTATCTTTACCATATTTTATAGCTAAATGATCTACAATATTCTCACCAGCAGTTGCTTCAAAACTAGCATCTAACTGAAAACTTTTCCATTCAATTTCAACACTATTTTTATGTTCAAAATTAGCCAAAGCTCCTTCTATCCTCCTCTTACCTATGTAACAAAACGGACACATGATATCTGACCAAATCTGAATTTTTAATATATTGTCCATATTGTTTCTAATTTTATTTTATACAAATGTACTTGTTATGAAGTGGAAATAAAAAGGGTTTAAGGATACATTAAGATAGTTTGTTAGACGTGGAGAACTGTATATTTAGATAAGTAAGCAACTATTTCTCTTTCTAATATATTCTTTATACTGGTTTAGTCCCATTTTCATAATTTGCAACAATTTTATACTTACTAAAATCTTTGTTCGATTTAGAAAAGCAAACACATTACTTTTTTTGTAGCAATAATTTTGAATTCTTTTTAATTTTAAAAAATATTTACACTTTAATATTTCAAATTTAGCTTTTTTTTTATGCCAATTTTAAGAAATATTCTTTTGTATTTACTAACTGTTTTTTTGTAATTTAGCAATCGAAAATAAACAACATAACAATAATACATGGATTTAAATTTTAATAAAAACGAAGACCATAATAAATTATTAATTTCTGATTTAAAAAGAAGATTTGCACAAGTTAAACTTGGCGGCGGACAAAAACGTATCGATAAATTACACGCAGAAGGTAAAATGACCGCTCGTGAACGTATTGATTATTTGTTAGACGAAAAAGCAAATAATATTGAAATTGGAGGTTTTGTAGGCGAAGGAATGTATGAAGAACATGGTGGTTGCCCTTCTGGAGGTGTTGTTGTAAAAATGGGTTATGTTTCTGGAAAACAATGTATTGTAGTTGCAAATGATGCAACGGTAAAAGCAGGGGCTTGGTTTCCAATTACTGCAAAAAAGAATTTAAGAGCGCAAGAAATTGCAATTGAAAATAGATTACCAATTATATATTTAGTGGATTCTGCAGGAGTATATTTACCATTGCAAGATGAAATTTTTCCTGACAAAGAGCACTTCGGGCGTATTTTTCGTAATAATGCTATAATGAGCAGTATGGGAATTACACAAATCGCAGCTGTAATGGGAAGTTGTGTTGCTGGTGGCGCATATTTACCTATTATGAGTGACGAGGCTATTATTGTAGATAAAACAGGTAGTATTTTCCTTGCGGGAAGTTATTTAGTAAAAGCAGCAATTGGCGAAAGTATTGATAATGAAGTATTGGGTGGAGCTTCAACACATTGCGAAATTTCGGGTGTTACTGACTTTAAAGCAAAAGACGATGCAGCTGCTTTAGATAGAATTAAAAGTGTTGTAGGTAAAATTGGGGATTTCAATAAAGCAGGTTATAATCGTGTAAAAGCAGAAAAACCAGCTTTAGATCCAAAAGAAATTTATGGAATTCTTCCAAAAGCGCGAAACGAACAATATGATATGAAAGAAATTATTAATCGCATGGTTGATAATTCTGAATTTGAAGAATATAAAGCAGGTTATGGACAAACTATTATTACTGGTTATGCTCGTATTGACGGGTGGGCTGTAGGTATTGTGGCTAACCAACGTAAAATTGTAAAAACAACAGCAGCAAAAACAAAACCAAGCGAAATGCAATTTGGTGGTGTTATTTATTCTGATTCTGCAGATAAAGCAACTCGTTTTATTGCAAATTGTAATCAAAAGAAAATTCCATTGGTCTTTTTACAAGATGTAACAGGATTTATGGTTGGAAGTAAAAGTGAACATGGCGGTATCATTAAAGATGGTGCAAAGATGGTAAATGCTGTTTCTAATTCAGTTGTGCCAAAATTCACTGTAATTATTGGAAATTCATACGGAGCAGGAAATTATGCAATGTGTGGAAAAGCGTATGATCCAAGACTTATATTTGCTTGGCCAAGTGCTGAATTAGCAGTTATGGGTGGTACACAAGCTGCAAAAGTATTAATGCAAATTGAAGCCGCTTCTTTAAAAAAGAAAGGCTTAATAGTAGATGAAAAAGTAGAACAAGAATTATTTGCTAAAATAAAAGCACGTTACGATGCACAAGTTTCGCCATATTATGCAGCCTCTCGTTTATGGACTGATGCAATTGTTGATCCTTTAGATACTCGTAAATGGATTTCCATGGGAATTGAAGCAGCAAACCACGCTCCTATTGAAAAAGTTTTTAATTTAGGCGTAATTCAAGTATAAAAAGAAACAAAATATTTTTATTTTTATTACCTAAAATTTTTTGTAAAAGTTTTTCGAAGACCTAAAACTAGACATAATGCTAAAAAAAGGAGCCACAATATTAATTATATTGTGGCTTCTTTTATGCAAACAAATTATTACTCTTCACTTGAAATTAGAAAAGGTGTTTTTCCATCGGTAATTATAACTTTACTATTTGGTGATTTTGATAATTCCATGAAAGCTTCAATACTTCGTAATTTAATTATTTCTTTTGTTAATCCTTGCGAAAGTATATTTTGTGCATCACGAGTTCCTTTTGCTTTAATAATAATTCGATCTGCTTCTAACTTTTCTTGTTGTAAAACAAACTCCATTCGCATTGCATCTTGCTCTGCCTGAAGTTTTCTTTCTATAGATTTTGATAATCCATCTGGTAACTGTATACTTTTCATTAATACCGATTCTATTTTTATTCCTTGTGATTCTAAAATACTTTCCATTTGTATCTTAATATCTTCTTCAATTTTTGCTCGCATTCCGGAATGCATATCTTTAGCAAAAAAACGAGAACAAACGTCAGCAGAAGCAGAACGAAAAACATTTGAAATAATACCTTCGTAACCTAACCCATAAGTTTTAATGATATGTGTCACTTTGTCTTTATCTAAACGATATAAAATTGATATTTCTGAATTAACACTTAAACCTTCTTTACTAGGAAGATTAAGAAATAATTCTAAATCGTTGGTTTGAATAGAAGCTTTCACAATTTTAGAAGTAAATGGATTGAAAAAAACAGCTCCTTGTGTATGAATTTTTTCTGATAAATTTCCCATTTTCTGTTTAATACCAACTTCACCTGGTCTTACAACTGCACAACTAACCAAAAGGCTACAAAATCCTGTAATTAAAAGTAACTTATTCATAATTATTAGTTTTAATCTCAAAGTTAATTGTATTACTATTAATTTTTACTAATTAAATCATAAATTTTTTGTTTTATTATATACATTTATTGAGGGTATTTAATAAATTTACAAAATGAAAAAAAAAACTTTGTACAACCTTTTAAAGCCAATATTTCAGCTATTAATATACCTGAAAAATTTACGTTCCCTTTTTACTATGAGCCACACCAATTATGTGTAATTGCAGCTCAAGAATTACAAGGTTATCTTGAGAATCAATCTGATTTTGAGCATAATTTTGGATTAGAAAAAAATCAAGAAGGTTTAGTTATTGGAAAAATGTTTGGTGTTTTAGTCTGCCAAAATAAAAAGGAGGGACTAAGTTATTTAGCTGCTTTTTCAGGAAAACTAGCAGATAGCAATCAGCACACCTATTTTGTTCCTACTGTTTACGATATGCTTTCTAAAGATGGCTTTTATAAAAAAGAAGAAGACGTTCTAAACCTATTTAACAAAGAAATTGAAGTTTTAGAACAAAATCAAGAATATAAAAAAGCCCAAGAAAACCTTGAAAAAGTTCTAGATGAAGCCAAAATTGACTTAAATAGTCAAAAAGAGGTTGTGAAAGTGCAAAAAATACTTCGAAACGAAAAACGTAAAGACGCTAATTGCAATATTGAAGAACTCAATAAAGAAAGTCAATTAGAAAAGATTTTGTTTAAAAAAATGACAAAATATTGGGATTACAAAATTTCAGATGCTGAAAAAGAAGTAAGTTTTTTTACCAATGAAATAAATATTAAAAAAGAAATTAGAAGTTTAAAATCGGCAAAATTACAGCAACAATTGTTTGCTAATTATGCTTTTTTGAATCAATATAAAAAGTCAAAAAGTTTAGGCGAAATATTCGAAAACAATCCGCCAGCTGGTGCAGGAGAATGTGCTGCTCCAAAATTATTGCATTATGCTTTTCAAAATGATTTAAAACCAATTGCAATGGCTGAATTTTGGTGGGGACAATCGCCAAAATCAGAAATTAGAAAACACAAGCAATTCTATCCTGCTTGCACTGGAAAATGCGAGCCTATTTTAAAACACATGCTTTTGGATATTGAAATGGATGAAAATCCGTTTTTAAACAACACTGCTAAACATCAAAATATAGAAATTGTTTTTGAAGACGATTATTTAGCGGTTATTCACAAACCGCATGAATTTTTATCGGTTCCTGGAAAAAAGGTAAGCGATTCTGTTTACCAAAGAGTGAAAGATTTATATCCTAGTGCTACAGGACCTTTAATTGTGCATCGTTTAGATATGTCAACTTCAGGGTTAATGCTAATTGCAAAATCAGAAGAAGTATATAAAAATTTGCAAAGTCAGTTCATTAAACGAACTGTTCAAAAAAGATATGTTGCGCTTTTAGATGGAATTGTTCTTCAAAATGAAGGATATATTGATTTACCATTGCGTGTAGATTTAGACAACCGTCCAAATCAATTGGTTTGCTACGAATATGGTAAATCGGCAAGAACAAAGTTTGAAGTAATTAGTAGAGAAAATAACCAAACTCGTGTTCACTTCTACCCTATTACTGGCAGAACACATCAATTAAGAATGCATGCTTCTCATTATTTAGGATTAAATTGTCCTATAATTGGAGATGATTTGTACGGAACAAAAGCAAATAGATTACATCTTCATGCAGAAGAAATTATATTTGAACATCCAATTTTGAAAGACAAAATTACTATTTTTGAGAAAGCAAAGTTTTAGAAAATTAACTTACTTGTAACAAAACATAAAATCCAACTACTTATATTTACTTTAGAAATATTCAAAATGAAAAAACTACTTATCATCGGATTACTATTTATTGGAATCCACGAAATTTCTGCACAAAAATTTTCTCGTAGAGATTCATTACAAGGTGGATTACGTTTTGAACGCGTTTGTTTTGACGTACTTCGATATGATTTAAACATTACTATAAATCCTGAGAAAAGAAGTATTGTAGGTTTTAATGATATTAGTTTTAAAGTTGTAGAAAATACTACTAAAATTCAATTGGATTTGTTTGATAATATGCAAGTAGATTCAATTATTTGGAACAAACAAAAACTGACTTATAAAAGAGATTTTGATGCCGTATTTATCCGTTTTCCATCTGAAATAATGCAAAATACTACTGAAAAAGTACGTTTTTATTATTCGGGTAAACCAAAAGTTGCTAAAAACGCTCCTTGGGATGGCGGATTTGTGTTTCATAAAGATAGTAATGATAAGCATCATATTGCAGTTGCAGTACAAGGAACTGGTGCTAGTTTATGGTTTCCGGTTAAAGATTCTCAAACGGATGAACCAGATAATGGTGCGTCGATAAAAGTGGCTGTCCCAAACGGACTAATGAATGTTTCAAACGGAAGGTTTAAAGGTTCTGAAGATTTAGGAAATGGATATACACGTTGGGATTGGGAAGTTATCAATCCAATTAACAATTATACAATTACGGTGAATATTGCTGATTATGTGCATATTCATGATAAATTAAACGATTTAGATTTAGATTATTATGTGCTTCGTGAAAATAAAGAAAAAGCACGCAAACATTTTGAGGAAGATGTAAAACCTATGCTGAATTGTTTTCAAACTAAATTTGGGAAATATCCTTTTTGGGAAGACGGTTATAAGCTTGTAGAAACACCTTATTTAGGAATGGAGCACCAAAGTGCCGTTGCTTATGGAAACAAATATAAAAAAGGCTATATGGGCTTTGATTTATCTGGAACTGGCGTTGGAATGTTTTTTGACTATATTACAATACATGAATCGGGTCATGAATGGTTTGGAAACAGTGTTACGAGTAAAGACATTGCTGATATGTGGATTCATGAAGGTTTTACAACCTATAGTGAAACGGTTTTTATAGAATGTATAAAAGGGTATGTACCAGCTATGAAATACATTAATGGGCAAGCTAAAAATGTAATAAATGATAAACCAATTATTGGTGAATTTGGCGTTAATAATGAAGGAAGTGGCGACATGTATTACAAAGGTTCGTTATTATTAAACACATTGCGTCATGTTGTAAATGAGGATAAAAAATGGTGGAAAATAATATTAAACTATTCGGAAACGTTTAAAAAGAAAATTATTGATACTGAAATGGTTATTGCTTTTTTTAATACAGAAACAGGCATGAATCTTACGCCCATTTTTAAACAATATTTATATACAACTAAAATTCCTACATTTACTTATACTATTAGTGGAAATGATTTAACTTATTCCTGGACTAATGTAAATCCAGATTTTAATATGCCAATTGATTTTGAATACGATTCAAAAAATATTAGGTTGTTTCCTACTACAGTAAAACAAAAAATAACTTTGAAAAAGCTTAAGAAAACAAAAAGCTATCAAATTTTTGATAATAAGTTTTATATAAACATTGAAGAAGACAATTAGTCTTCTTTTTTTTATAATAATTTATTGTTGAAATTAAGCTTAATATTTTTATATTTAGTAACTTAGCATCAATTGTATTGATGTAATCTAGTATTGTGTTTTGCTTTTCTTATTTAGAAGCGGTAGACATTCATCCGATTATTAATTACAAACGGAAAAATAATTAGGGTTGTCTAAAGAAATTTATTGGGGCAAAAGTGGTAAATCTATGCGAGTTATAAATATAGCTTTATCGATAGTTTAGTTTAATTGGTTTAATATTCCCAATACTTTTTTAGACAACTTTTATTTTTTTTAGTGTTTCTTTTCTGTTTATTTTGCTTGTATCTGTTACTATAAAACTATCTAGATAGAATATTTCTTTTGGTTTTTCATATTTTGATAGTTCTTCAAAAGTTTCTTTATCTATTGTAAGTTTGTTTGAAGATTCAATTATTAAAACTACTTTTTGTCCTAAAATTAAATCATCTATAGCGGCAATAAAAAAACGCTCTTTTATTTTATCTTGCAATATTTCTTCTATTTGCTCTGGAAATAATTTAATTCCTCCGCTGTTAATTACATGATCAAATCTTCCTAACCATTTAAACTCTGTTTCCGAAATTAAATCTACAATATCATTTGTAATAATAGTTTCGTTGGAAATTTTTGGCGCTTTAATAACCAAGCAATTTCTATCATCAATAAGTAAGGTAACATCTGGTAAAGCCTGAAAACATTTCTCATTAATACTTTTTGCTGCAATATGCGTAATGGTTTCTGTCATTCCATAAGTTTCGTAAATTTTTGTATTAAAAGACTTTAATTTACTTTTAAGAGAACTATTAACCGCTGCACCACCAATTATTAATTTTTTAATTTGATTTAGTTGTCCTAGAGAATTTTCAACTTGTAAAGGAACCATTGCAACAAAATCATATTCTTTTGCAATATTTTGTAAAGGAAAACTACTTGTTATAACCACATCTAACTCTAAACCAAGAATTATAGCCCTAACTAACATCATTTTTCCTGCAATATAATCAGTCGATAAACATAATAGTGCTTTATTTCCCGGTTGTAAATTAAAAAAATCTCCTGTTGCAAGCGCAGATTCTACCATTGCTTGTTTTTCAATTCTAATTAATTTTGGTTTACCAGTAGTTCCAGAGGTTTGCACTTCTATAAATGAAGATGCGTCGAACCAGTTTAGTAAAAAAATTCCAATAGATTTAAAACTTTCGTTGCCTTCTTTGATAAAAACACATCCTATTCTATTACAATCTACCTTACTTAAATATGTTCCGTTTAATTTAAATCTATTATGAACTTTATTATAAGTTACAACTCTAATCATTGTCTGGAGAAATATTAATTAATTTACCTGTTAATTTTTCTTTCCAATTATCCCACTTATATACTTTAGCAAAAAGATAAAGTAGCACAGGGAATATTACTAGTACTGGAAAAAGAACATCAAAACCAGCTGTTGGTTCTGAAACATCTTTTAGTATAGAATGTGTTTGAAAAGCGGTCCAATCTGCGGTTACTAATAAAGCGCCTATTAAATTATTTGCAGCATGAAAACCAAGCGCTAATTCTAATCCTTCATCCATTAACGTAATAATGCCTAAGAAAAAACCAGTTCCAATATAGTAAACCATAATTATATAGCCTATTTTTCCAACTTCAGGGTTTGCAATATGCATTAAACCAAACATTACAGAAGTTGCAATTAATGGAATTAATCTACTATTAGTTAACAATCCTAATCCTTGCATAATATGCCCTCTAAACAAATATTCTTCAAAACTAGTTTGCAATGGAATAGTTATAATTGCTAAAACTAAAAAAACTAAAAATTTATATAATTTAAAATTCCAAACGAAACTTTCTGGCGAAACATAATAAGCTATTCCAGTCATAAGCAAACTAATCACAGCCCAAATAGAAAAAGAAAAAAGAACTCTCTTCCAATCTATTTTTTGTCTAGAAGTTGTTGCTATTCTTACAGACTGATTTTGAACAAATTTAATCCAAAACAATAAGCATAAACAAGCAATAGAAAGTGGTAAAATCATAAACAAAAAAGTACCGTTAACTCCTATCATAGTTATAGTTTGCCGAATAATTTCGTTTGTGTCAACTCCTACAGATACAATATAATTCCAAATAATTAAGCCAATAAAAAACAAAGGAAAAGGCAAATACAACCAAAGATTTGGTTTTTTATTTTTTAATTGTTCAATAAACATGTTCTATTTTTTTTTAGTTATTACAAAGTTAATTTTTTTATTGGATGTTTAATTTTTTCTTTATTTGTAAAAAGAAAAAAATGGTCAAAGTTTATCACAATCCTAGATGTTCAAAATCAAGAGAAGGAGTTTGCTTTCTGGAAGAGCATAAAATTGCGTTTGAAACTATAAAATATTTAGATCAATTAATTACTAAAAAGGAACTAAAATCTATTCTAAAAAAACTAAACTATACGCCTATTCAACTTATTAGAACAAAAGAAAAGATTTGGATTGAAAACTACAAAAACAAGGAACTTTCTGATGATCAAATTATAGATGCAATGTTACAAAACCCAAATTTAATTGAAAGGCCTATTATTATAAATGGAGATAAAGCAGTTATTGCAAGACCCAAAGAAAAAATAACAGAAATACTTTAATATATTTTTAACAAAGATTTAGGAGCACAGATTTAAACCTAAGTTTACTTTTGTAATCTTACCTAAATACATTCTATTTAAATTATGCTAAAATCAATAAAAATTATTTTTTTCTTTGCGCTACTATTCTCAAGTCTGGTTTTTGGTCAAAATACTTCCGATAAAAAAATAAATATTACTGGAGTTATTTTAGAAAAAGGAACAAATTTACCTCTAGAATATGCAACTGTAATTTTTCAAGAAACAACAAACCCTAAAGCACTTACTGGAGGAATTACGGATGCCAATGGTAAATATAACTTTGAAGTTACACCAGGAAACTACACGGTTCGTTATGAGTTTATTTCTTTTAAAACTATAGAGTTACAAAATAAAAAATTTAAAGAAAATACTAATTTAACTACCGTATATTTGGAAGAAGATGTTTCGCAACTAAAAGGAGTAGTTGTAGTTTCTGAAAGATCAACGGTTGAAATTAAATTAGACAAAAGAGTTTACAATGTTGGAAAAGACATGATGGTTAAAGGTGGAACCATAAGTGATGTCTTAGATAATGTTCCTTCTGTAACGGTAGATCCTGATGGAACGATTGCACTTCGCGGAAATCAAAATGTTAGAATTTTAATTGATGGAAAACCCTCTGGTTTGGCAGGAATAAACGTTGCCGATGCGTTAAAATTATTACCTGCAGATGCCGTTGAAAAAGTAGAAGTTATAACAAATCCGTCTGCTAGATATGACGCAGAAGGAAGTGGTGGTATTATAAATATAGTTTTAAGAAAAGGAAAAGCGCAAGGACTAAATGGCTCTGTAATACTTTCTGCTGGAGAGCCAGAATCTTATGGCGCAAGTACAAGTTTAAATTATAGAAGTGAAAAGTTTAATTTATTTTCAAATTTAGGTTATAACTATAGAACTACTTTTGGTAACTCTTTGAATAACGCAGAATATTTTGATTCTAGTGGAGCAACTACCGGCTTTATTAATGAAAAAAGAAGGAACGAACGTTTAAGCAAAGGTTATAATTCTAATTTTGGAATAGAGTTTTTCTTAACTAAAACTGCATCTTGGACAAATGCGCTAACTTTTAACGAAAATAAGGAATCTAATCCTGATACTGTTTTTTTAGATTATTTTGATACCTCTTTTAACCCTATAGAAACTAGAAACAGATTTAATGATCAAAAAAATAAAAGTTTTAATATAGAGTACACTACAAATTTTACAAAGAACTTTGAAAAAGAAGACCATAAATTAACGATGGATATTGCGATATCAAAGAACAGAGATAACGACAATTCTATCATTACCGATCAAATTATAGGAAATCCTTCTACTCTTTTTACAGAAACTACTTTAAACAATCAAAAGCAACAACGTAACTTGTTTCAAGTTGATTATGTTTTACCCTTAGGAGAAAATGGCCGTTTTGAAACAGGTTATAGAGGAAGTTTTCAAAAAAACTTAACCGATTTTCAAATTACGCCAAATGTGTTATTTTCTAATCTTCTAGAATATAAAGAGAATGTAAATGCTTTTTATGCGCAGTATGGAAATAAAATTAACAAGTTTTCTTATTTCTTTGGTGTTCGATTTGAAGACAGTGATATTGAAGTAAATTCTTTATCAGAAAATAACTTTAACAGAAAAAAATATAATGATTTTTTCCCTTCTGCTACGCTAAGCTATGAATTTTCAGAAAATAGTAATGCTAGTTTAAGTTATAGTAAAAGAATAAATAGACCAAGAGGCCGTTTTTTAAATCCATTTTCTACTTACTCCAGTAATATAAATATATTTCAAGGAAATCCAGACTTAAACCCTGCTTATACAAATGCAATTGATTTAGGTTATTTAAAAAGATGGAAAAAGCTTACCTTAAGTACTTCTGTTTATGTAAATGTTACAGATGAATCCTTTGAATTTATTAGAAAAGAATCTGGTTTATTTGTAGATGAAATTCCTGTAATTCTTACAACACCTATTAATTTAGCTAGAGAAATTAGAGCTGGTTTTGAGTTTAATGCAAATTACACACCTTATAAATGGTGGAAATTGAATGCTAATTTAAATATTTTTAGAAATGAAAATCAAGGAGATTATGAATATACAGATTACTTAGGAACGGATATAGTTCAAAATTTTGACAATATTACAACAACTTGGTTTACTAGAATTTCTTCTAAAATTACATTGCCTTATAAAATAGATTGGCAAAGTAATTTAACTTACAGTGCACCGCAAACAACTGCACAAGGTAGAAGATTGGATTTAACGTCTATAAATCTATCTTTCAGTAAAGACATTTTAAAAGACAAAGGAACTATTGCTTTTAATGTAAGTGATTTACTAAACGGCAGAAAAAGAAGATTTACAAATGAAATTAAAAATGTTATAAATTCTTACTCTGAATTTCAATGGAGAGAAAGACAAATTACTTTATCATTAACATACCGTTTTAATAAAAAGAAAAATGAAAGAGAAGGACAAAGAGGTGAAGACGGAGAAGGTGGCGGAGAATTCATGTAATAACCTACAGTTGTCCCGTCCTAAATAATCGATACAGATTATTTGGTAAAAATAATTAATTAAACACTTGCAAAAACGTTTTTGCAAGTGTTTTTTCTTTTATAGGTTCTCATTTTAATTTCATCTTGTTGATGCATT
>Ga0209491_10000679_pt1 | contig 68375 bp, 64 predicted proteins | sample BON02_FD_187213 | JGI IMG/M metagenome (GOLD analysis project Ga0209491, IMG submission 187213) | Freshwater microbial communities from Lake Bonney liftoff mats and glacier meltwater in Antarctica - BON-02 (SPAdes) (version 2) | ecosystem: Environmental > Aquatic > Freshwater > Ice > Glacier... | reverse complement strand
AGCAGGACCCGTCTGGCTCAACCCAGAAACCGAAATCAGCGTCCCTGAAATCAGAGACGCCGCATGAAATCGGCGGACAACATGTTTGACAAACACCGGTGGCTGCTGTTTCTGAATAGCCCATGCCGCGGTAAACGCCGCCACAAAGACATCCCCAGACCCAATCGAAAAGACGTTCTCCGTCTTGTAAGCTGGAACAGACCCTATCAGTCCAGTTTTGCTGTAGACCGACGCTCCATCGAGACCGTTCTTTGCTACTAGCAATTCGGCGTCCTCACTTTCCAAAAGCGCCATGGCACCGGGTTGGCCCTTTATCCCGCTGAGGCGTTCAATTTCGAGTCGGTTGGCAATAATCACAAGCTGTTCAGCGTGCGAACCTGTAGATCGAAAAGTCTTAGGGGAGTGAGGAGACTGCGGATCATAAATGCAGATGCCTGCATCAATCTTGGGAGAACATTCAATCATCCCAAAAAAAACAACAATATCGCCTCGCGCTTCAAAGGTCGGCTGCTGGGCGATGGATTGGACAAAAGGAAAAATGCGAGGCGTCGAGAAACAATGCAAATAGTCGAATGATACGAACACATCGCTTTTATGTTTCACTAGTTCAACACCGAAAGCTCCAAAATTTAGGCGTGCTGTCTCTTCGACTTCATCTTGAATGCAAGTGTGCAATCTAACTTTCTCGGCCTGTTGGGATAGTGCGACCGACGCTCGTCCTGCGGAACCAAATACTTGATCCCATATTGGGAATGCACAAACCTCACCATAGACGCCGCCAACAACATCGACTTCGGTCATGCTGGAGAAATCTCAATTTCCACCAACCCACCGGAGATCGACAAAACCTCAGCTGAGTAGGCAAAGCCGTCACGAAGGCATTCGATGAATGTTACCAAGAGTCGAGATGTTAGACTCCCGGCGATTTGATTTGTAACCGTCTTGAGCACGATCCGCGGTGTTGTTCCGTCGATGAGTTCAACTATCAACGGATCGCCCACGCTGAGGGTGGAAATAACAGCTGCCACTGGCGAATTCAGGTTGGCGCGCTCTGTTATCGCGCACCTATCCACGCCTCCACCCGCTCCGCCTTTTGGAACTGAACGAAAATCCCGATCCCCACCACCTCCACCGCCCGAGCCTGACATTAGTTCCTCCATTCATTTTTCTACTTTTTGGAGAGCTTTGGCGAAGCGATCAACCCTAAAATCTTTGCTCAGATCTTTTGTCTTTGAATCTCTTTGTGAAATGGCCTCCTCCCACGCAGCTGGCCTTTGTCGCGTCCTGGTCTACGCCCATACGGGTCGTCTAGTATTAGAGTTAAGTCCCGCGCCAATATAGAGCTGAGTCAAAGGCAAGAGATTGAGGCCTGAAAACATCATTGATTAGATTGTGTTAGGCGATGCGCCTACTACACGTGCCCAGGCCAATTGAAACGCGCACTTGCGGGTAGCTCATCGTTACCTCAACGCGGCCTCGCTCACGTCAGCAACGTTATCAAACAACTCGGTACCTTTTTATAACTTCGATTTGTGAAGTCGTCACATTCCGCAATACCGTCCTTGCGCGCTCTAAGAGTACATCAAAACCCACGATCGAGAGTTTATGGCGAGACGCGTTCTCCCTGGCTAACGCCTCACGTTGAGATGTACTTAGTGACCTTTCGAGCCCGATGACGACGAGCGCGGTGGGCTCGTCAATGTATGGAAAATGATGCTTGGCCTCCGTAATTCTTGCAGCAAGAAATCCACGGTAGTCATTTGCCTGCTTGATGGCTTGAGTAGCTGCAGCTGTCAGTTGATCAGCCTGCGTCTGTATTCGCTTCTTCGCATTTTCAATTTCTATTACAAGGTAGGTATCGTCCGAACGGCGTATCAGGAAATCGGGCTCTCGTGCGCCATGGAAGTCGGGCTTACTCCAAACCTGGATAGCACTCGGATCAAGGATCTGTGGGTTTTTCTCGAGAAAAGAATGTAGGGCGGGTTCATCGGACGGCCTGTCGCGTAGCAGAACTTCGAATTGGTCAAGTTCATGCGGGCCGAACTTCAGCCATCTGCTGCTCATCGCAGAGACAATTTCTGAGGAAATATCGGTGTCGGCAATCGCGATTTGCGAGAACGCCACACCCAAAGGGATAAGTAATTCTTCAGTTGGAAGCCCGGCAAAAAGACTCGCGAGTTGAACGCGCGCGCTATTTGAAAGCGTAAGTGCTTGTATGCGTTTATTCAGTTTATCCGCAAAAACCTCGTCTATGGTGAAGGCCAAATGACTCGTAATCTTTCGCCCAGCAGCAATTGCTGCCAACGACTTCAAAGTGGCCGAGATATTTTTCGACGTTTGATATTTTAGCGCGAGATCTACCATTTTTTGCAGGCCATCCTTGCCCCAAGCTGGCAAAGCAGCGATGCAAGGTGCCTTGATCTCGAGTTCGCTATTCTCAGTCGCACATTTCGCAACGGCTTCGAGCCACTGAACGCCACCGTAGGCGATTGCAGTGTTCAGAAAGGTATACAAATCGTCCTTGTTCATCGTCACCTGCAGTTTCTCTTTTGCAATGAAAAACTCCCAACGAAAACACTGCGACATTTCTGTCGTGAATGCCGGGCGCTTTCCCAGTCTATAGTTTCAGTCTGACGCCTGGACCGCCATCTTTGCTTTCTTCTGGATCGAGGAAGACAACACCCCCGGCTTCCAGGGCCCGACGCACTGCTTCCACATTGGCCTCCGTACTTGCCGAAGGTCCCCGGGCACCCTCCATCCTGCGGACGGTAGGCACAGACAACTTCGCTACCTCGGCCAGTTTCGGTTGCGTCCAGTCCAGCAGGGCGCGCGCTGCGCGAATCTGAGCGGAGGTGAGATTTGTCATTTTCTTTTTACGATCATATTTACTTAAAACGATCACGCCGTTATGATGCGTGAAACTAAACGACTCACATGTACCATAAAGGTAAACCAATGTCGCGACGCCCATTAGGCGCGGCGGATGCTGATCCACGCGCAATTTTTGCACTCTCGCGCCGGCAAATTATCGCGGGATCAGTTGCCGTCGCTATAGTTAAAGATAATGCCGCACGGATGGACCCATCTGTAGACGCTTGCAGAGCATGGCTTGAGCTTGAAGAAAAACACCAGGCTCTGATCAGGCGTTGGCAGGAACTAGACGACTACCTCATTCGAGAGCGATACTGGTGCGATCTTTCCCGGCAACGATGCGCCGCCATGCCTGAAGCGGTGGAGTTGGAGGCCATCGACCAACGCCTCGAGGCCCTATATGAGACGCGGCAAGACCTTCTCGCTACACTGCTAAATGTACCTGCAACGACACAACAAGGTCTCGCCCTGAAGCTTGCCGTCGCCGCGATCATCGTGATGCCGGATGACAACGAGCAAGCCCACAATCTGATCACGAGCGCGCTGCAGGATCTGCACACGTTAGCGTTGTGATATGCGGGCTTCGGGCAGCCAGCCCACCGCGATGAGACCAATCAGCTATGTAGGTTAAGGAGGATTTCCGGGGTGGTGTAGTCCCTTAGAAAAATCTAGTTGAAAGTGAAGGCCGCCACTCAGTTTGGCGCAAATTATGCACCCCACATCGCCATGTCGGGCGCAACAGAACAGACCGCATTGACCACACTTACTCTAACCGTTCGCGGAAAATCGGCGAACGACCGCCTCCTGTTTGGCCGTGCCTTCCATTCACGCGGGCTACCCTATAGGGGCGCAATGCATCTCTTCGAACCGGGGCAGGTCTTCGGCTTTGTGCGCTGGCGCGGGGATGGCTTTGGCACGCAAACCTGGCGTGTCGTTGTCGCCAAGGCAGGCCAACCGGGAGAGAAACTGACCCGGATTCCGGGTATCAAACCGGGCGCACATCTGCTGCTCCACGCCTTCGGCAAGACCCGCGCCAAGCGTGCGCTGCGAGCGATTGATATGCTCTCTGACGCGCACGTTCTGCACGAAATTCACCCTGCCTATTGGCGTCATGTCCACGTACAGATCGCGAACAATCTTCCGCTCGATACCTACGATCCGGACGTGTTTGCGACGCTCGACCTGGCAAGGTCTTCGTCATGAGCTTCGCAGACTTCTCAGTTCTGAACCCATTGGCAAAGTTAGTGAGGGAAGTAGCGCAAGATAAAAGCATCCGTGTCCAGAGGACACGGGATGGCAATGGGGATCAGGGGTTTTCGCGAGTCAGAGCGCTGGATGGCGTGAGTCGCATAATTGGCTGGATTGCAATGACCATGGGCGATTACGCGCGAGTCGGATTTGGCACCATTTGTACTCACATCTGCTGCTTTCCATCCCGGACCTTCAATAGGCATTGCGATTTCGTGGATAACAGGAATGGCTCCCTATGAGCGGCGATGACGACTTCCGACCCCGGCTCGGGCGGATCGGCAACCGGTCTGGTGGCACCAGGGGCAGCATGCGGGCTTTCCTGAAAGGCGCGCGGGCGAACGGACGTCTCAGGCGACGATCGTCGCCTGCATCCCCGCGCGGTTTTGCTGGCGACCGAAGGGCGATCATCCAGGCGCGATTTGTGAAGCTTGGCGGAGGCGGCATGGGGGCCCAGCGCGCGCATCTCGGCTACCTGCAAAGAGAGGGTGCCGGCAAGGGCCAGGAACGGGCCGAGTTCTATGACGCAGAGCACGAGGGCGTTGCTGGCCAGGACTGGCTCGAAAGCGCCAAGGACGACCGGCATCACTTCCGGTTCATTGTCTCGGCAGAAGACGGGCAGAGCCTCGACGATCTCAAACCCTTCATCCGGGACCTCATGGGCCAGATGGAAATCGATCTTGAAACCCGGCTCGACTGGATCGCGGTTGACCATTTCAACACTGAACATCCCCACACCCATATCGTGATGAGCGGGCGCAGCGACGATGGCCGCGACCTGGTCATTCCAAGAGAGTATTTGTCCCATGGCATGCGCGAGCGTGCAGGCGCCATCCTGACCCGCGATCTTGGCCTGCAGACGGCCCAGGAACTGGAGGCAAAACTGTCGGCCGGGATCACCGAGCGGGGGGTGACCGGGATCGACCGCGTCCTAACCCGTCAGGCAGGTGAAAATGGCCAGCTGGATCTGGGCCATGTCCGGCGCCACCGGGAACACTATCAGGCGCGTCTCAAGTTCCTTGAAACCCATGGGCTCGCAGAGCCTGTTGGCGGCACCCTCTGGCAGGTCAGGCCCGGGTTAACCGAGCAGCTCGCTACACTGGAGCGCCGGGACGTGGTAGCGACGCGCACCGCGCGGGCGGTAGAGGCCGCTGGCCTGGAGCGCGTGGCAGCCCTGCCAGACGAGCAGGAGCGAAGCCCTCGCGCCGTGATAGGAAAGCTACTAGTGATCGCCCGCAATGACGAGCTCTCAGACCGCTCGCATGCGATCATCGACGGGCTCGATGGCCGTGTGCACCACTACGAGCTTGGATCAAGCTATACTCAGGGCCTCCAGCCGGGCGATTTTGTCCGGGCCAAGCCCCGCGCAGGCGGTGCGCTTGAGATGGACCGCATCGTAGAAGACGTGGCCAAAGCGCATGGCGGGACGTACACAGCCAGCCTGCACCGCGAGCATGACCGCTCTGTCAGCCCAAAGGATCTGGGGCTCATCCGCAACCGATTGGCAGCCCTGTCCAGGCAATCACTGGTCCTGATGGAGGGCGAGGCGCGGTTTGACGGGTGCACGGACCTCGTCCTCCGCGTCGAGGAGGCTGCTTTCCGCGCGGCGAAACGCTCGCCGACAATGCTGCTCAGAATAGACACGATGGGCCTTGAGGCGCAGGTCAACGCGCGAGGCCTGACCTGGCTCGATCGTCATCTGGCTGGCGAGAACGATCAAGAGGTTGGCTATTCCGGGCTCGGGGGCGAGGCGCGCGAGCTTGCCCGTCAGCGCCGGGCGGTGCTTGTCGAGCGCGGTATCGCGCAAGCGGGTCGTAGCGGAGCACTGGAACCCCAGGCGATAGAGAGGCTGCACATCCAGTCCATGCATGACTATGGCCGCGCCTATGCCGGAGAAAGCGGCCTGGCCTATGCTCCCTATCAGCCCGGCCGGGAGGTCTCCGGCAAGGTGATGCCGGTCAGCGATGGGCAAAGCCCGGTATTTGCCCGGATCGAATATGCCAGGCAGTTCACGCTTGTCCCGTGGTCGCGCGATCTGGAAGGCTTGCGGGCGAGGCAAGTGACCCTCTCCTGGTCGCTCTCGCACGGCATCCAGATGACGCGCGGGCGCGACCTTGGGCTCAGCCGCTAAGGCCTCCAAAAACCAGAGCCTTCCTGCCTTGATGGCCGAATGGCAGACCCTGCCATTCGGCCATAGCCAGCCTCTTTGCGCGCGGGATCCAGAAATTCTCCCGAGAGGAAGTGTGGCAATGCCCGATTTCCACCCGATTGATCAGCGCTCCCCCGTCAGGCGACGTGAATTCCGGCAAGCAGCGGTGATTGGGAGCAAAGAGATGCAAACCCACGCAAATGCTACGCTTTTCTACCCGATTTCCCTCAATTTTCACCCTTGACGTATAGGCGGCTCTTTCCGCACACTGAGGGCATGTTTGTAGCGTTTTTTCCTCACAGAGTACTAGGCCGGTCATGAAACACCGCCTCATCGCCTATGTCGGAGGAGAGCTTCACTCCAAGGTCGTCGTCGCCGGTTCGAAACCCGGCCAGTCCCAATCGGCCATCATCGAAATGGCGCTGAAGGCGTATTTCTCCCTCGCGCTCGACCATGCTCGCGAGTCCGGCATGATCCGCCGCCAGGACGACATCCTGCGCGCGCTTGCCCGCATCGAACGCGACCAGCAGGCTCATATGGAAATGACCGATCTTATCGCCTGGTATGAACTCCTGTTCTCTCCGCCGATGACCGATGAGCAGATCAATGCTGCGATCGCAGACACGAAGAAACGACATGTGCAGTTCCGCAAGGCCGTGGAGAAGCGGCTCGGGTCCGGTCGAAAACTGCTCGGAGAGGCGATGGCGGAGGCGGTATTCAGCGAGGATGATTTTGTTCAGCATCCCTCCAGACAGCATGAGGCAGGGGCGGGTTGATGGGACAGGAGCTGCCTCTTTCGTCTTTCCACGAGAGCATCGCGAAAGCACATGGGCTCAGTCTTTACGGGCGCTATACCGAACAAGACGCTGCAAGCGTACTTGATTTTTCGCTTGTATCGCTACGGCGACTGCGCAGTAATGGCGGTATCTCATTCGTTCGCATGTCGCCGCGCAAGATTGCCTATTTCGGCTATCAGCTCGTCGACTTCCTGTTGCAGTCGGTGGAGGAGCCAGAATGCCCAGATATACCAACGACCGGGAATTCCAGCTCGGGGATTATTGGCTCTCGAAACGAGGTGGCAGTGAAGCCTGGTATCGGACATGGTTCGACCCCGAAAGTCGACAAACACGCCGCGCTAGCCTCGGCACAGCGGATTTTGAACAGGCAAAGAAAGTCCTGACGGACTGGTTCGTGTTGAACCACACAAAAAAGGATGAACAGCCGACCGAAGCGGTTCTTGCGGAATTGTTCGCGCGCTATTTTGAGCATTACGGTTCTGCTGTGCGCAGTCATGGAAACATCGAACGCGCCCTTCGCTACTGGCTGGAGTTCCACGGAACAGCCACGCTTTCTGAAGCCTGCGCCATGCCGCGCCAACAGGCCTTCCAAAAGCACCTCCGAGTAGACCGCAATCTCGGCTCAAACACGATCCGACAAACCCTGACTATTGGCAAAGCCGCGATCAACTGGGCCTGGAAGAGGGGCGAGATCGCTTCGGTCCCCTATATCGAGCTGGTGAAGGTCCCGACGCCGCCGCCGAAAGGGCGGCCGCTCGAAATCGACGAAATCGCCCGCATGTTGGCAGCTGCCGAGTACCATCTTCAGGTGTTTATCATCCTGATGATAGCAACGACTGGTCGGAACAAGGCGGTCCTGGACCTGACATCTGACCAGATCGATTTTGCCAATGACCTTATTCACCTCAATCCCGCGGCGCGGGAACAAACACTGAAATTCAGGCCCACGATCAAATTGCCTTCTACCCTCAAGCCATGGCTTGAAGAGCACTGCCAGGCGTCAAAAAGCGCCGCCATCGTCCAGTTCAATGGCGTCTCTGTCTCAAGCATCCGAACGGCGTGGCGCACGCTCAGAAAAACGCTAAAGTTAGACGATGCGGTACAGCCATATGGCCTGCGCCACACCATGGCGCGCTGGCTCCGAAAAAGCAGCGTCCCCGCCTGGGAAGTGGCCGCTCAATTGGGGCACAAGACACCTGATATGAGCACGACGGAAATCTACGCACCGTTTGATCCGACCTATTTGTTCAAATCCACAGCCGCCATCGATGATTTTCTGACCCGGATCGCGTGCCAGTTGCGTGCTGGATCGATTTCAGAATTTTTGATCTATCGATTAAAAGAAGAACAAAAACAAGGTGGTGGGTGGTGGTTCGGGGGAGACTTGAACTCCCGACCTCGCGATTATGAGTCGCGCGCTCTAACCAGCTGAGCTACCGAACCGTTTCGCTGATGCGAGGGCGCCTCTTACACGGGAGCGGGCCGCCTCGCAAGCATGTCTCCTGCAGCTGGTGCGAGGCATTTTGCTGCGTGCTGGCCGAACTTATCCGACCGGACTAGATTGGGTGTATGATACGCGTCGTGTTGCTGCTTTTTTCGATCCTGTTCATGATGTGGTTCCAGCCCGCTGGGGCGCAGAGTCAGGACGCGCGCGACGCCTTTGTTGCCGGCGAGTATGACGCGGCATTCGCAGGCGTAGCGGCAGATCGCGGCCCGGATGCGTGCGCATTCGGGGCCCGCACGCTGCTGGCGAAGGCGATCAGCGGCGACACCCAGCCGCCCGAAGCCCTGCTGATCGCGGCGCTTGGCGAGGTGGACCGGGCGCTCGCCGTCCAGCCCGACCATATCGAGGGCCGCCTGCAGAAAGCCATTGCCCTGTCGCTGCTCGCCCGGCCGATGAGCCTGAGAGACGCGCGTGATTCAGGTTATGGCGAGGCGGCGCGGCAACTGGCCGAATCTGTCCTGGCGGACGATCCGCAGAATGCCCATGCGCACGGGTTTCTCGCCGTCTGGCATATCGAAGTTCTCAATCGCGGCGGCTTTCCGGGCGCGATGATCATGGGGGCCAGCATGGACGCTGCCGAGACGCACTATGCGGCAGCCATGGCGGCGTCCCCCGGTGACGCGTCGCTGAACTGGCAATATGCTCGCGCGCTCGCCGCGCTCAGTGCCTGGAGATACCGGAAACAGATCACCGCCGCGCTCGATGCGGCCCTCGCGGCGCCCATCGACAGCGAACTCGAACGACTCATGCAGGCGCGGGCCCGCATGCTGTCATCCGCCATCGCAACGGAGAAGAGCCGTGATGTCGAGGCGCTGGCGCAGACGATGCTTTAGGCGTTATTCCGCCGCAACGGTTTCGGCTAGCGCTTCTTGTTCGGAGAGGAAATGCTCGGCCTGCAGCGCCGCCATGCAGCCCATGCCGGCGGCGGTGACGGCCTGGCGATAGGTCTCGTCGGTGACGTCGCCAGCCGCGAACACGCCGGGAATATCGGTCGCGGTCGAGTCCGGCGCGGTTATGAGGTAGCCGTTTGCTTTCATCGCCAGCTTACCCTTGAACAGCTCAGTGGCCGGCGCGTGGCCGATGGCGATGAAGATGCCGTGGAAGGGCCGCTCGGTGACCTCTCCGGTCTCGACATTTTTCAGGCGGGCGCCGGTGACGCCGAGCGGGTTCTCGTCGCCCAGCACGTCCTCGAGTGTCGTGTTCCAGAGGACTTCGACCTTGGGGTTCTTGAACAGGCGGTCCTGCAGGATCTTTTCGGCGCGGAAACCTTCGCGGCGGTGGATGACGGTCACCTTTGAGGCGAAGTTGGTCAGGAACAGCGCCTCTTCCACGGCGGTGTTGCCGCCGCCGACCACGAGAACCTCGCGGCCGCGATAGAAGAAACCGTCGCACGTGGCGCAGGCCGAGACGCCAAAGCCCTTGAATTTCTGCTCGGTGGGAAGGTCTAGCCATTTGGCCTGCGCGCCAGTCGAAATAACAATGGAATCAGCGGTATAGACCGTGCCGCTCTCGCCGACAGTGCGGAAGGGCCGCACGTCAAAGTCGACACTGGCGATATGGTCGTCGGCCACCTTGGCGCCCATGGCCTCGGCATGGGCCTGCATCTTGACCATCAGTTCGGGGCCCTGGATCTCGGTAAAGCCCGGATAATTCTCGACATCCGTGGTGATGGTCAGCTGGCCGCCAGGCTGGATGCCGGTCACCACCAGCACGTCGCGCATGGCCCGCGCGCCATAGATTCCAGCGGTCCAGCCGGCTGGGCCGGAGCCGATGATGAGAATTTCGGCGTGGCGTGTATTTGCGGCGGAATCGGCCATATGGGCCTCCATTCGAATGCGTGATTGTCAGTCAGCCTTGGTATGGCGACTCGCGGGCAAAAGTAAAAGGGGCGGGGTGTCTCACGTGGGCGTGAAGCGGGGCTAAAGCGGTTCTGACACCACTTCCACGGTGGCATGGCTGAGGTCGAAGGCGTCGGCGAGGCGGGCCTTCACGTCGCGCCGGACGGTTTCGGTACAGGCGCCGGGCTCGGCGGTGACTTCCAGCGTGATCAGGCGCTTTGTTTCCGTCAGCGCCCAGGCGTGCACGTGGGAGACGCCGGAAATCGCTGGAATATTCATGATCAGGTCGGCGGTTATGTCAGCCGACGAGAGGCCTTCCGGCGTGCCCTCCAGCAGGATATGGCCGGACTGCTTGGCGATGCGCACGCCTGCGACGGCAACGAGAAGCGCCACCAGAACTGAGAGGATTGGGTCAGCAGCCATCCAGCCCTTGGCCATGATGATGCCGGCTGCGGCGATGGCGGCGACCGAGCCGAGCATGTCGCCCACGACATGCCAGAGCGCGCCGCGCATGTTGAGATCGTCCTTGTTGCCGCCATGCAGGACAAGGAAGGCGACCACGTTCACGCCTAGGCCGGCCACAGCGACCACCATCAGCAGGCCGCCCATCACTTCGACGGGGTCCATCAGGCGGTGGATGGCTTCCCAGACGATCCAGATGGCCAATAGAATCAACAGGATGCCGTTGGTGAAGGCGGCGAGGATCTTCATCCGCGAGAAGCCGAACGAGCGTTGTGAATCGGCTGGGCGGTCGGCCAGTTTGTAGCCGACCCAGGCCAGCACGAGGGAGCCGCAATCTGTCAGCATGTGCGCGGCGTCGGCGAGCAGGGCGAGCGAGCCGGAGAGCAGGCCGCCTGCCACTTCGGCGAACATGAAGGCGCCGGTCAGGACGGCCGCAATGGCAACACGGCGGCGGCTGTCGGCCGAACTCATATCGGCGGCATGGGAATGGTCATGGCCGCGGCCATGCTCATCGTCTTCATCGTGGGAATGCGAGTGGGCGCTCATAAGGCTGACGTGGCGGCGTTTCGCCCGGGGGTCAATTCCTGTGTGATAGCATTGCATAAATTGGGGGGATACGTGCCTGGCGATCATGCACGAACGATTGCACGGATATCGCCCGGAGCAGGCACGGATGGCGGCGCCCTTGCACGAAACCGCCGCGCGTGGCCTGATACTCCCAAAAGAGACCTGGAGGGATTCCGACATGACATTTCCGCGCCTGCGCCAGCTGGTGATTGCTAGCGAGACGACCGACACGATCGACACGCTCAAGACCGTGTTCGCCCTCGGCGAGCCGTTTCCCGATCCGGGCGTGGCCGAGTTTGGCCTAGTCAATGGCGTGTTCGCGATTGGCGACCAGTTCCTCGAAGTCGTGGTGCCGACGGTGGAGACGGCTCCGGCGGCGCGGTTCATGACACGCGGCGGGCCGGGCGGCTATATGGCGATCTTCGAGATCGACGACATGGAACAGGCGCGGGCGCGGGCCGAGCGGCTTGGAATCCGCCGCGTCTGGGACATTGACCTTAAGGACATTTCCGCCAGCCACCTGCACCCGGCCGACATTGGGGGCGCGATCGTCTCGCTCGACCAGCCAAGACCCGCAGGCGCATGGCGCTGGGGCGGGCCGGACTGGCAGGCAAACAGCACGCCCGGCAAGCTGACCGGCGCAGTGCTGGTCAGCCCCGACCCGATGCGCCTGATGGCGCGCTGGTGCGCTGCGCTGGACGTGCCGGGCGGCGGCGCGGGCGTGAAGCTCGCCGATGACGGGCGGCTGACCTTCATCCAGGGGCAGACCGAACGCCTGATCGCCTTCGAGATGAGCCTGCCGGACATGGGCGGAATCCTGGCACGTGCACGCGAAGCCGACCTGGAGGTCGAGGACCAGAGCGTCTGGATTGCGGGGATCGAACTGAGGCTCACCGAGGCATGAGGGGCGCGGCGGTCTTTCTGGCCCTGGTCCTGGCCGGTTGCACGGTGACGGGCGAAGGCGTGGACTATCCTGAGCCGGTGGGCGAGGCCTATGCGACGCGCGAGGCGACCATGCGCGACCCGGACGACAGGTGCGGGCCGGAATTCATCCAGACCAAGCTGCCGAAAAGCTTCGTCAATGTGGTGGGCGCGGTGACCGACGGACCGTTCCGCCCGGTCTGCCAGCGTCATGATGCCTGCTACCGGCTGCAGGAGAGGACGCTGGCCGAATGCGACCGTCGGATGAAGCGCGAAATGGCGTCGATCTGCGCCAGCGGCAAGGCGACGCCGACCTATTCGCTGCCCATGGTGGGCAAGTCGCTCTGCCGGTTCCATGCCGGGCTGTATTATGACGCGATTAACAATACCTATGCGGCGGTGGCCTATGGTGGGCGGCCGGGCGGGCAGATCGTGGGGGTGAAGTCGCGCGTGATCGATGATGCGATCACGGATGACGAGTTTGAAGTCTGCGTCGATGTGCACAACAACACCTATGCGATGCAGGAATACGATGTCGAGATGCGGGGCCGGAAGGGCAAGCTGATCGACCGCGAGCCGGACACGTATGAAACCAATGTCGGCGTCGGCGAAACGAAAACAATGTGTGTGACCACGAACTATACGCGCTGGAGCCTTAAGGACCTGCCGGACGAGGTGCAGGTCTCCCTGCGCTGCGACACGCCGGAGAATTTCTCGGTGCGCCACGACATGATCGTGGTCGATATGGTGAGCGTGAAGGTGCGGTGATCTATCTCTCCCGTGCCCCCGGCGAAGGCCGGGGTCTCAAGCGGCTTGGTCCGTGCGTGATCGCATGAGATCCCGGGTCAAGCCCGGGAAGGCGGCGTGGGGAGACTACAGGAGCGTGTCGGCCAGGTCGCGCCAGTCCGGGTTTGCCTCTTCGATCAGTTCGATCTTCCAGTCGTGTTTCCAGTTCTTGATCTGGCGTTCGCGTTCAGTGGCATTCTCGCGTGTTTCGAATGTCTCGAACCAGACCAGCATGTCGCAATTGTATTGGTGGGTGAAGCCCTTGATCACCCGGTTGCGATGTTCCCACGCGCGCCGGTTGATATCGTCCGTCTGACCACAATAGAGCGTGCCGCGCGGCTTGTTCGTCACGATGTATGTGAAGAAGGCCACGTCGTTCCCCCAACTTCCGTGTCCCCGGCGAAAGCTGGGGCCTCATGCGGCGACGTCAGGACACCATGGGCTCAGATTCCGGGTCAAGCCCGGGAATACGGAATGCGGTTACACATCCACCTCGGCTTCCAGCGCGAACTCTTCGATGAACTCGCGCCGTGGCTCCACGACGTCGCCCATCAGTTTGGTGAACATGTCGTCGGCTTCGTCGGCATGGTCGACGCGGACCTGCAGCAGGGTGCGGGCGTTTGAGTCGAGCGTGGTTTCCCATAGCTGGTCGGCGTTCATTTCGCCGAGGCCCTTGTAGCGCTGGACCTTGAGGCCCTTGCGGCCCGAGTTCAGCACCGCATCGAGCAGGGAGGCCGGGCCGTTGACCGGCACGTCGCCGCCCTTTTCCTGACGCAGGATGGCGGGGTCTGTGTAGATTTCGGCAAGGCCGGCGGCGCGCTCAGCGAGGCGCACAGAGTCCTGGCTGGCGAGCAGGGCTGGCGGCAGTACGGCCAGTTCCTCGACGCCGCGCACGGTGCGCTTGAGCACGAGGCCGCCGTCTTCAAATTGGCCTTCCCACGTGTCTTCGCCCTCTTCGGCGAGACGGTTGAGGCGGGCGGCGGTGGCAGCGGCGGTTTCGTCCGGCGCATTGGCGGTCATGGCGCCGGCAAGGGCGGCGTGTTCGATCAGGTCGGCTGGCGCGCGCTGTGCGAGACGCTTGAGGCTGGCGCGGAAATTGGCGGCCTGGCGCACGCGGTCGCGCAGGTCTTCGCTGCCGATCTGCGTGCCGTCGCCGAGAATCAGCGTTTCGCCGCTGGTGCCTTCACCGATGAGGTAGGCTTCGAGTTCCGCGTCATCCTTGACGTAGCGCTCGGACCGCCCGCGCGTCACCTTGTAGAGCGGCGGCTGGGCGATGTAGAGATAACCGCGTTCGATGATCTCGGGCATCTGGCGGTAGAAGAAGGTGAGCAGCAGCGTGCGGATGTGCGCGCCGTCGACATCAGCATCGGTCATGATGATGATCTTGTGGTAGCGCAGTTTCTCGATGTTGAACTCGTCGCGGCCGATGCCGGCGCCAAGCGCCATGATCAGCGTGCCGATCTGGTCGGACGAGAGCATCTTGTCGAAGCGGGCGCGCTCGACGTTCAGGATCTTGCCGCGCAAAGGCAGGATGGCCTGATTGTCGCGCGACCGGCCCTGCTTGGCCGAGCCGCCAGCTGAGTCGCCTTCGACGATGAAGATTTCGGACTTGGCCGGGTCTTTTTCTTGGCAGTCGGCAAGCTTGCCGGGCAGGGAAGATATGTCGAGGGCGGACTTGCGGCGGGTCAGCTCGCGCGCCTTGCGCGCGGCTTCACGTGCGGCGGCAGCCTCGACGATCTTCATCATGATCTCGTGGGCTTCCTTGGGATGCTCTTCGAACCATTCCGACAGTTTCTCGCCCATCAGGGATTCGACCACGGGGCGCACTTCGGACGAGACGAGCTTGTCTTTCGTCTGCGAGCTGAACTTCGGGTCAGGCACTTTTACGCTGAGCACGCAGGTGAGGCCTTCGCGGGCGTCATCGCCGGAAATCTCGACCTTCGACTTCTTGGCGATGCCGGTCTCGTTGGCATATTTGTTAATGATCCGGGTCAGCGCGCCACGGAAGCCGGCCAGGTGGGTGCCGCCGTCGCGCTGGGGGATGTTGTTGGTGAAGCAGAGCACGTTCTCGTGGTAGCTGTCATTCCACTCGAGCGCGGCTTCGACGGTGACGCCGTCCTTCTCGCCGATGACATAGATCGGGTCTGGCAGGATCGGCGTCTTCTGGCGGTCCAGGTGCTCGACGAAGGCCTTCACGCCGCCCTCGTACATCAGGTCGATCTCGTAGACATCGGCGTCGCGCTCGTCGCGGAAAATGATGTGCACGCCGGAGTTCAGGAAGGCGAGCTCGCGCAGGCGGTGTTCGAGCGTCTTGCGGTCGTAATCGGTCATCGTGAACGTGGATGAGGAGACCATGAAGCGCACGGCGGTGCCGGTATAAGGCTTGCCCTTGTCGGTCATCGGCGAGGGGCCGCGCGTGATGAGGGGCGCCTCGACGCGTCCGCCATCAATGAAGCGGACCCAGTGTTCGTTGCCTTCGCGGTGGATAGTCAGTTCCAGCCAGTCGGACAGGGCGTTGACAACGGAAACGCCGACGCCGTGCAGGCCGCCGGAGACCTTGTAGGAGTTCTGGTCGAATTTACCGCCCGCGTGCAGCTGGGTCATGATGACTTCGGCGGCAGAGACGCCTTCGCCAGTGTGCTTACCGACGGGGATGCCGCGGCCATTGTCGGTAATCTCGGCGCTGCCATCGGCCAGCAGCGTGACGGTGACGCGGTCGGCATGGCCAGCCAGGGCTTCATCGATCGCATTGTCGACGACTTCGTAGATCATGTGGTGCAGGCCCGAACCGTCATCGGTGTCACCAATGTACATGCCGGGGCGCTTTCGGACCGCCTCGAGGCCCTTCAGGACCTTGATGCTGTCAGCGCCATATTCGGGGGATTCACCTATGATTTCTTCAGTCATTCCGGCATCCTTGTCGATTCGTCAGATTTCCCCGTATTTATAGGGGGTTTCGACCCATAAGGGAAATGAATCGCGACCTATTTTGCAGTGCAAAAAAGCCCCTGTTTTCCGCAATGAAAACAGGGGCTTGTGAGGGGTGTTTTTGCTGCATTGGAGGGCAGGCGAAACGGTCAGCCCGGCTTGGGCGTTTTCTTGAGCGGTTTTGCCGGTTTTGCGCCTTTTTCGGCGGCTGGCTTACCTTTGAAACCCGGTTTGCCGCCGGCTGCGCCGCCGCCCGGTTTGGGCTTGCCTTTAAAGGGCTTTTTGTCTTTCGGACTGTCATACTGGATGTAGTCGCCGAGCGAGGGTTCTGCCGTGGCGGGCTTTTCCCATTTCGGCTTTCCGGGATTGCCCTGGTTCTTGGCATCCGGGTTCCAGTTGCCGCCCTGAACATCCTTGGCGCGTTTCAGGTGCGGTTTGACATGCGGGGCACGCGGGCCGCGCGGGGGGCGATCGTCGCGGGCTTCACGGGCCTCGGGGGCCGGAGCGCCGTCCAGCGGGAAGGCACGAATGCCCTTCTCGAGCGAGGCACCCTCACCCAGCGTGGCGAAGAAGCGCTCGGCGGCCTCCTTGGTCAGTTCCACATGCGTGGAGGACGGGTTGATGCGGATCGCGCCGATATCCTCGCGGCTGAGGCCACCTGCCTTGCACAGCATGGGCAAAAGCCAGCGGGCTTCGGCGTTTTTCTTGCGGCCGATGTTCAGGGAGACCCAGGCGGCGTTCTCGAAGCCCTTGCGCTCGACATGCGGGCGACGCTCGCGCGGGCCGCTGTCATTGCGGTCGGTCCAGTCGTCGCGGTCCTTGCGGGTGGCAGGGGCGCGGTCGTCGACGTCGCGCAGGTCTTCCGGGGCCGAGCGGCCTTCGCGGTTCTTGCGCAGGAAGGCAGCGACGACTTGTTCGGCGCCATGCGTTTCGAGCAGCTTGGCGATCATGTCGGCTTCGCTCTCATGGATCGGTCGGCTGAGGGCCGGATCGGCGAGCAGGCGGGCGTCGTCGAGCGCGTTGATTTCCTCGGCCGTGGGCGGCTTGCCCCATGTCGCGTCGATCTTTGCGTCGCGCAGGAGGCGTTCGACCCGGCGGCGGCCCTTGGGCGCGACCAAAAGGGCGCTGACGCCCTTACGGCCAGCACGGCCTGTACGGCCCGAACGGTGAAGCAGGGTCTGCGGATCGCGCGGCAGGTCGGCATGGATGACAAGGCCGAGATTCTGCAGGTCGAGGCCGCGGGCGGCGACATCGGTGGCGATACAAACGCGGGCACGGCCATCGCGCAGGGATTGCAGGGCGTTGGTCCGCTCTTTCTGGCTGAGTTCGCCCGACAGGGCGACCACGGGGAAGCCGCGATTGCCCATGCGGCTCATCAGCTTGTTGACGGCAGCACGGGTGGTGCAGAAGACCAGCGCGCTCTCGCTGTCGGAATGGCGCACGATATTGACGATGGCGTTCTCTTCGTCGCCGGGGGCCACGAGCAGCGCCTTGTATTCGATGTCGACGTGCTGGGATTTCTCGGCCTCGGTCATGACGCGGACAGCATTGCGCTGGTAGCGGCTGGCGAGGGCGGCGATGCCCTTGGGCACAGTAGCGGAGAAGAGCAGGGTGCGGCGCGTTTCCGGCGTGCCCTGGAGAATGAGCTCCAGTTCGTCGCGGAAGCCCATGTCGAGCATTTCGTCGGCTTCATCCAGAACGACGGCGCGCATGTCTGACGTGACGAGCGATCCGCGCTTGATATGGTCCGCGAGGCGTCCCGGCGTGCCGATGACGATATGGGCGCCGCGGGCGAGCGCCTTGCGCTCCTCGCGCATGTCCATGCCGCCGACGCAGGTGGCCAAGCGCGCGCCGGTGGAGGCGTAAAGCCATTGCAGTTCGCGGGCGACCTGCTGGGCCAGTTCCCGCGTTGGGGCAACGATCAGGGCGAGCGGAGCGTCGGCATTGGCGAACTTGGACTCGGTGCCGAGCAGGTCGGCGGCCATGGCGAGGCCGAAGGCGACGGTCTTGCCGGAGCCTGTCTGGGCGGAAACGAGCAGGTCTTTGCCCGCCAGTTCCGGTGCAATCACTGCCGATTGCACTTGCGTGAGGGTCTCATAGCCGCGTGTGGCGAGCGCCTCGGCAAGGGCCGGAGGAACGAGGGGCATATCAGTCATTTAGCATTTGTCTTTCAAGGGCGTGCGCGGAGAATCCATGCGCAGCGCGCCGTCCGCGATCGGGCGGGCGCGCGGTTTGGCTGCTCATTGCACGTTTCAGGCCGCAATACCACAGCGGCCAACATTCGCCTCAGAAGGGATTGAGCGTGTAGTCGACCCGCGGGAGCAGGGTATGGCGATCAGCCTTTCAGGGCTTTGGCATGGTGGGCGATGTGATCGTCCATGAATGAGGCGATGAAGTAATAGTCGTGGCCATAGCCGTCGTGCAGGCGGTAGGTCAGGGCCTGGCCGGAATGCTCGCAGGCTTCGATAAAGATGTCGGGCTTCAGCTGGGTTTCGAGGAAGCTGTCGGCCCGGCCGGTATCGATCAACAGATGGGCATCGGTCTGGCGGTTCTGGACCAGTTCGGTGGCGTCATACTGTTCCCAGGCAATCGAGGGCGGGCCGATATAGGCGGTGAAGGCTTTCTCACCCCAGGGTACGCGGGCCGGGCTGGTGATCGGCGAGAAGGCGGAGCAGGACCGGTAGGTGAACGGGTGCTTGAAGTGGAGCGTGAGCGCGCCGTGGCCGCCCATGGAATGGCCGAAGATGCCTTGCCGGGTCATGTCGGCCTTGAAGCTTGCTTCGATGATGCCGGGCAGTTCCTTCGTGATGTACTGGTCCATGCGGAAATGGGTGTCCCATGGCGGCTCGGTGGCGGTGAGGTAGAAGCCGGCGCCCTGTCCAAGGTCATAGGCCTTATCATCCGGCACGCCGGGCCCACGCGGGCTGGTATCGGGCGCGATGATCATGATGCCGTGTTCGGCGGCGGCGCGTTGCAGGCCGGATTTCTCCATCACATTCGCCCAGGTGCAGGTCAGGCCGGAGAGATACCAGAGGACCGGTACGGGGCCGTCCTTGGCCTGCGGCGGGGTGTAGACGGCAAAGCGCATGTCGCAGCCGAGAAGGGCTGACGCATGGTCATGCAAGCTGACGAGGCCGCCAAAGCTTGTCCATTCGGAGACGGTGTTTAGGGTGATTGCGAAGCGCTCCTGATGTTGCGCGGAGCATGGCCCGAACCGGGCGGGAGGATCAAGGCATGGCGGCATACGTTCTGTACGGCTCGGAGGTCAGCCTGTTTTCGGGCAAGGCGCGGGCCTACCTGCGCTGGCGGGGAGCAGACTTCGAGGAGCGGCCGGCGACGCGCGACGTTTACCAGAACGTGATCCTGCCAAAGGTCGGCTGGCCGGTGGTGCCCGTCGTCGAAATGGCGGGCGGCGACGTGGTTCAGGATACGACGGACATCATCGAAACGGTGGAAGCGCAGATGCCGGACCGGCCGCGCGCCATTCCTGACGGGCCGGTGCAGCGGGTCGTGTCGCGCCTGCTGGACCTGTTTGCGGACGAGTGGTTGGTGATCCCGGCGATGCACTATCGCTGGAACTACAATGAGGACTGGACCTATGGCGAGTTCGGCCGGATGTCGGCGCCGGACGCGCCTCCCGCCGAGCAATATGCGATCGGCAAGAAAAATGGAGAGCGTTTCAAGAGTGCGGTGCCGATGCTGGGCGTCAACGAGGACACGATCCCCGGTGTCGAGGCGGCCTATGATGCCTTCCTGAAGGACATGACCGAACACTTGCGGCATCATGCCTATGTGCTGGGCGGGCGGGCATCGCTGGGCGATTTCGCGCTGAACGGTCCGCTCTATGCGCACCTGCTGCGCGACCCGGAGAGCGGCCGGATCATGGAAAGGCTGGCACCGAAAGTGGCAGACTATGTGCGGCGGGTTCAGTCGGGCGCGCCGGGCGATGGTGACCTTTTGCCCGAAGACGCCGTACCGACAACGCTGGAGCCGATCCTCAGTCGGCAAATGACCGAACAGATGCCGACGCTGGTGGAGACGGCGGCCCTGTTCGAAAATTGGGCGAAATCGGCGGGTGCCGGGGCGGATGTGCCGCGCGGATTCGGACTGGTCGAATTCCAGACCGGCGGTTTTGACGGCGAGTGCGCGGCGCGCAGCTTCCCGCTGTGGCGGCTGCAGGCCGTCACCGACGCAATCGACACGATGGACGATGGCGCGAAGGCGCGGCTGGCGGAGTTGCTGGACCGGGTGGGTGGCTCACCACTGATGGAGTTCAGGCTGCCCGCACGGTTGGCGCGGCGGGATTTCCGGCTGAAGCTGGACTAGCGGCAACTTTGCTTACTGCAGCGTCGCGTCCGGTTCAGCGTAAGGCGTGAACTTCAGATCGTAGCCAAAGGGCTTGTCCTTGGGCGGGGCGTCAGGGTCGGTCGCGTAGATATCGACCTTGTCCGCGATCTTGAAGCCGAGATGGTTGCTGATCGCGACGATCATATCGCCGGCTTCGTCCGGATCTTTCGCCCAGGCTTTCATTGACAGAACCGATGGGCCGGCTTCGGTCTTAAAGTCGGCGTTCGGCTCAACGACGCGGCCATCGGCCACCATCGCGTAATGGGTGAAGTCCGTGTCTGTCTGGCCGAACCGGGGCTGGAGCTTCCAGTCGGCGGAGATATTCTCGCTCATGATGTCACCGCAATGCAGTCGATTTCCAGGTGCGCGCCAACGGCGAGGCCCGAGACGCCGACTGTGGCTCGGGCTGGCTTGGGATCGGGAAGGGCGGCGGCATAGGCGGCGTTCATCTTACCATAGTCTTCCATGTCACCGAGATATACGGTGCATTTGACGAGATCGGACAGGTCGGCGTCGAATGTGTTCAAGGTGCGCTCCAGATTTGCGAAGATTTGGGTCGTCTCGGGTCCGGTGCCACCGGGCGCGATCGATCCGGTTTCCGGATCGATGCCGACTTCGCCGGCAAGATAGATCGTGTTGCCGACTATAACGGCCTTGGAGAAGGGCAGTTCCACGCCGCCAACAGTCATGCCGCCGTAGTGGGAGACGTTTGTGGCGAAATTGGTGTCGTCGACGTCGACGGAGACGCAGCCGGCGAGTGCGGCGACGGCCGTGCCAATCGTTGCATATTTGATCATGTGCGGGCGTCCTTCGATTGCGGGCGGCGTCATGCCCGGCGGAATTTGAAGATCATCTCACGCGACCTGTCTGGCTGGAACGGTGCGCCGTCCCAGTCGCCCAGCACATCCGCGCAGGCCAAGGCCGCTTTGTTCTGCGAGGTGCATGATCCGGGAGTGCGGCAGAAAACGCAACGTGCTTTCTGAGGTTAGGACCGCGTCGCCGAAATCATAGTCCCACGCGAAGGTGATCAGTCCCGCGTCGGGATCGGATGAAATGATCCGGCGGGAGCCGAGAATCTGCGTGCCGTCCGGCGATTGCAGCGTTCGCTCGCGGGCCCAGGCCCGGTCCCAGTCGATGGCGGGATTGCGGCTTTCGAATACGGCGAGGCCATCCGGTTTCAGGTGAGCGGCCATATTGGCGAGGGCCTGAGTGACCTGCGCATCCTTCAGCAGGACCTGAAAGGCGTGCCCGGTCATGATGATGAGATCGAAGCGCTTCGGCGAACGGAAGCCTTCAGCAGTCGCTTCGACCTATTCCACGGACGCGCCATGTGGTTTGGACCGTGCGACGTCCAGCATGGCTCGCGCGGGATCAGCGCCGGTCACACGGTGGCCACGTGCGGCATAGGCGGCGCAGACAAGGCCGGTGCCGCAGCCGAGGTCGAGAATATCGCGCGGGCTGTTCCCGGCGAGGGAGAGGTAGAAGTCCCGGTCTTCCGCGCCCGCATTCCCCAGATCGTAGATGCCAGCGAGGCGGGGATGGGTGTAGTAGAGGTCGACCGGGACCATTTATCTCAATCCCTGCTAGCCGCGATGCATGGCGCAGATCTTGTTGCCGTCGGTGTCGCGCAGGTAGGCGAGGTAGAGGCGCATGCCCGTGCCTTCGCGCCAGCCGGGCGGGTCTTCAATCGGCTTGCCGCCGGCGGCGATGCCGGCCGCGTGCCAGGCGTCGGCCTGTTCCGGTGAATCCGCTGCAAAGCCTATCGTGCCGCCATTGGCATGGCAGGCGGGCTGGCCGTCGATGGGCGGCGTGACGAGGAAGGTGCCGCCATTGTGAATATAGATCAGGCGCCCCTTGGGATCGACAATCGCCTCGCGGCCACCAATCGACTTGAACAGTGCGTCGTAGAGTTTTTTTGATTTTTCGAGATCGTTGGTGCCGATCATTACGTGACTGAACATTTTTTCTCCCTTTTGATTTTATAGTAACTGGCGAAGGTCACCTCGCACTTGTTGGACAGGGATTGCTACTTGTCGCTTTGAGGAAACTTTATCCCGCCTTCGGCCCAACTTCTGAAGCATTCCAGCAATTCCGATAAGTTCATGGATCCACACGCACCAAAAAACTGCATAGCTTCCCTTCGATAGTGCAACCAGTCTGTTTCAGAACGGTCCAAACTCAATGCCTGCAGATCGCGCGTCTCAAGAGACGTGCCCTCAAGATCGACGTGCACGCTCCAGCCCGGATTATCGAGACTCTCTATTTTTAAGCCGAACGAATGTTCCCAATCTCCGTCGCATTGCGATTGATACCATCTTGGCAACCAACTGAGAGGATATTCCTGCATCAGAACACGACCACACTGCGAATGCTTTCGCCTGAATGCATCAGGTCGAAGGCGTCGTTGATCTTTTCGAGGCCCATGACGTGGGTGATCATCGGGTCGATCTGGATCTTGCCATTCATGTACCAGTCGACAATTTTCGGCACGTCGGTGCGGCCCTTGGCGCCGCCGAAGGCCGTGCCGCGCCAGTTGCGACCGGTGACCAGCTGGAAAGGCCGTGTGCTGATTTCCTTGCCCGCCTCGGCCACGCCGATAATGATCGAGGTGCCCCAGCCGCGATGGCAACATTCGAGGGCCTGGCGCATGACATCGGTATTGCCGGTGCAGTCGAAGGAATAGTCCGCGCCGCCATCGGTGAGGGCGACGATCTCGGCGACGACGTCTTTCGTGTTCTTCGGATTGACGAAATGCGTCATGCCGAATTTCTCGCCCCATTCCTTTTTCGAGTCATTGATGTCGACGCCGATGATCTTGTCGGCGCCCGCCATCTTCGCGCCCTGCAGCACGTTGAGACCGATGCCGCCGAGGCCGAAGACGACGACATTGTCGCCAACCTGGACGTTGGCCGTGTTGGTCACGGCCCCGACGCCGGTGGTGACGCCGCAGCCGATATAGCAGGCCTTGTCGAAGGGCGCGTCGGTGCGGATTTTCGCAACCGCGATTTCGGGCAGGACGGTGAAGTTCGAGAAGGTCGAGCAGCCCATGTAATGGAAGATGGTCTGGCCCTTGTAGGAGAAGCGGCTGGTGCCGTTCGGCATCAGGCCCTTGCCCTGCGTCGCGCGGATGGCGGTGCAGAGATTGGTCTTGCCTGAGAGGCAGCTTTTACACTGGCGGCACTCGGGCGTGTAGAGCGGGATGACATGGTCGCCCGGCTTGACGCTGGTGACGCCTGCGCCGACCTCGCGGACAATGCCCGCGCCTTCATGGCCGAGCACGCTCGGGAACAGGCCCTCGCTGTCGAGCCCGTCGAGCGTGTAGGCGTCGGTGTGGCAGATGCCGGTGGCCATGATTTCGACGAGCACTTCACCGGCCTTCGGGCCTTCGAGGTCCAGCTCGACGATTTCGAGGGGTTTCTTGGCTTCAAAGGCAACGGCGGCGCGGGTCTTCATGGGGCATGTCTCCGGATAGGGGTCTGATCTCTACCTAGACCGCACTGGCGTCATGATCCACTCCCCGCCCGTGATTGACTTTAGTTTGATGTAGAACCAAAAGGTATGGCATCGAACTAAATAGGAAGGAAAGACGATGGCAACGCGTCGAGGGGTATTGAAACTGGTGGGGGGTGGCTGCGTAATGGCGGCTGTGGCCGCGAACGGCCCGTCGCGGTCGGCCCGGGCACCGTGGCGCGAGGCGGGCGAGGAGACGGAATTCCGCCGGCGTGCCCTGTCCTACGCGATCCTCGCGCCCAACCCCCACAATCGCCAGCCTTGGCTGGTGCGGCTCGTCGGCGACGACGCCCTGACGCTGTATTGCGACCTGGACCGCCGCCTGCCAGCGACCGACCCGTATGACCGCCAGATCGTTATCGGGCATGGCGCGTTCCTCGAGCTGCTGGCGCTGGCGGCGGCCGAAGACAGCTATGGCACGGAGATCACGCTGTTCCCGGATGGCGAGGACATGGCAACGCTGGACGCGCGGCCCGTGGCGAGCGTGCGGTTTGTGCCGGGCGGGGCAGGGCCCGACCCGCTGTTTGCGCACGTGCTGGCGCGGCGGTCGAACAAGGAAGCGTATGAGGCCCGCGATGTGGAGGCTGAGAAACTGGCGGCCATGATGCAGGCAGGCAGCGACTTCGGCGTGTCTGCCACCACCATCGGCAACACACCGATGGCAGAGACGCTGCGCGACCTGACCTGGCGGGCCCATCAGATGGAAATGAACACACCCGCGACCAATCAGGAAAGTGTCGACCTGATGCGCATCGGCGCGAAGGAAGTGGCGGCCAATCCGGACGGGATTGAACTTGAGGGGGCGTTCATCGCGGCCGGCAAGCTGATCGGGATGGTCAATCGCGAGACATTGGCCGACCAGACATCCGCAGGGTTCCAGCAGGGGCTCAACATGTTTGAAGCGCTGGCAATGTCGGCGCGGGGGTTTGCCTGGCTGACCAATGGCAATCAGACCCGCACCGACCAGATCAATGCGGGGCGCGCGTATGCGCGGATGAACCTGACAGCGACATCGCTGGGCGTCTCGATCCACCCCTGGAGCCAGTCATTGCAGGAATATCCGGAAATGGCGGACCTGTATGACGAAGTGCATGACCTGATCGGCGGCGGCCAGAGGCTTCAGATGTTGGTCAGGGTAGGGTATGCCAAACCCATCATGGCCACGCCTCGCTGGCCGATGGAAACCCACCTGATCGCGTGAAAGTCCCCGCATGAACGCATTGTCCCAAAGCCAGCAGGCGCTGTTCCTGCTGCTCAACGAAATCGGCATCATCAACCAGTTGTCGAGTGCGCGGCTGGAGCGGCTGTTGCCGCACGGGCTGACCGTTGCGCAGTTTGGCCTGCTGAACCATCTGGTGCGACTGGATGGCGACTGGTCGCCCGCCCGGCTCGCGGCGGCCTTTCAGGTGACCAAGGGCACGATGACCAGCACACTGCAGCGGCTGGAGGCCAAGGGGTTCATCTCCATGCGCGCCAATCCGGCAGACGGTCGGGCGAAGATCGTGACGCTGACGGAGGCCGGACGGCGCGCCCGCGAGGCTGCATTGGCCGCTACAGGGCCGGGACTAGCCGACCTGCAGGCAGTCCTGTCATCGGCCGACGTGGATGCGCTCATTCCAGACTTGCAAAAACTCAGGATTTGGCTCGATATGCACCGGTAAGCGAAATGCAATGATGGGTCCCCCGCTTGGGGCGTAACGGGATGGACTGATGGTCAGACTGCTGCTGTGGACGGTGGGCCTTGTCGCCGCCGTATTGTTGGTCACGTATTGGTGGGCCGGCCGGAACCTGAAGGTCCTGGATGCGGACGCCCGGGCCGAGGCGCCGGGCGCGTTTCTCGACGTGTCGGGCGGTACGCTCCACTATCTGGTGCAGGGGTCCGACGATGGCGAGATTGTCGTCATGGTGCACGGCTTCTCGACGCCGTCCTTCATTTTCGAACAGAATGCGGCGGCGCTGGTCGATGCCGGGTTCCGGGTCGTGCGCTACGACCATTTCGGGCGCGGCTGGTCTGACCGGCCCAAGGGGCCTTATGATGAAGCCTTCTACGACCGTGAATTGATGGACCTGCTTGACGGCTTCGGCCTGTCGGAGCCGGTACGTCTTGTCGGCCTGTCGATGGGCGGGCCGATCGTGATGTCGTTTGCCGGGCGCCATCCAGAACGCGTGTCGGATATTTTCCTGCTGGTGCCTGCGGGTCTGGATGTGACCGGTGGAAACAGCGGCGCCGCCAAGCTGGTGCGCGTGCCGGTGATCGGCGACTGGATCTGGCGTGTCTTCGGGCGCGGCATCTTGCTGGGCAATTCGCAACTCGATGAAAGCGCCCTTGATCCGGCCAACCGCCTGCAGGGCGATGTCGCGCGACAGCTGGACTTCCGCGGTTATGGCGAAGCCCTGTTGTCGACAATGCGGCATTTCCCGATGTCGGACCGGGCCCGCCTGTTCAGCACAGTCTCCGACAAGACGAAAATACCGGTCGTGGCCGTGTTCGGAGATGCGGACGACACCATCGCGGTTTCCAGCGCGGCAAAACTGGTGCCGCTGATCCCGCGCGCGGACGTGCGGATCATCGCGGGCGGGACGCATGGCCTGAACTACCAGCGTCACGCGGAGGTCAATCCGATGCTGGTGGAATGGGCCAGCGGCGCGACGGTCGACTAGGCCTCGACGCTGGCGGTGCCGTCTTCGACGCGGACGCATTGGGCGCGGTCGCCAAAGGCCTCGAACAGGAAGCGTTCGGTGCCGGTCAGCCATGCTTGTCCGCCGAGCGCGCAGAGCTCGTCATAGAGCGCGGCGCGGCGGTCCGGGTCGAGATGGGCGGCGGCTTCGTCGAGCAGCAGCAGGGCCGCCGGGCCATCGCCGCCTGCGCGCAAGGCGCCAGCCGAGGCGAGGATCAAGCCAATCAGGAGGGCCTTTTGCTGGCCGGTCGATGCATCGCGTGCGGGCGCGCCGGTGGGACGGTGGATGACGACCAGGTCTGAGCGGTGCGGGCCGTCGATCGTACGCCCGGCGGCGATGTCGCGGCGGCGCGTGGTGCGGAACGTCTCGGCCAGCGTCTCGAAGATCGACTTGAAATCGTCGCCGCGCAGGGCGGCCTGTTCGGCGTCGCCTTCCAGCGTGAGATCGGCCTTGGGGAAATGGCCTTCGGGCCGGGCCTCGATCGCGCCCTGCAGGGATTCCAGGACATGTGCGCGGTTGATCGCGATCTCGGCGCCGGCTTCGGCCATGCGGGCCTCAATGGCATCGGCCCAGGCCGGGTCGACATGGCCGCGTTCCAGCAGGGCGTTGCGTTCGCGCATGGCCTGTTCATAGCGGCTGGCGGCGCGGCCATGGGACGGGACATGCGCCATGACCTGGCGGTCGAGGAAGCGGCGCCGGTCCGATGCGCCGCCCCGGAAGACGCTGTCCATGGAAGGCGTCAGCCAGACGATGCGGACAAGATCGGCCAGATCGGATGCGGTGGCAGACGCCCCGTCGATGCGGACATTGCGCTTGGCACCTGAGCCGGTTTCGAGCGCGACGCCGATCTTCTGGTCATTGGCCAGCGTGGCGGCGACGGTCCAGCTGCCGGGTGCATCCTTGCGGACCATTTCCGGCAGCGTGGCGGAGCGCAGGCCGCGACCAGGGCCAAGCTGGCTGACAGCTTCGAGCAGGTTGGTCTTGCCCGCACCGTTGGCGCCAAACAGGCAGACGTGACGGCCATCGAGGTTCAGGGAAAGAGACGCGTAATTGCGGAAGTCAGTCAGCGAGAGGCGGGTGAGCGCGGTCATAAGTTTCCAGCATGCCGAGAAGTCATGTTGCGGTCAGCCCGTGGCCACCCAAGGGCGCCGTTTCGGCAACCTGCTGCATGCTGGCAATAAGGGGCCGACCTTCCTTGATGGCGGCCTGGACAGAGGGAAGCCCGAGGCTGGCCTTGTGACTGTCTGCACTGTCCCATACTTCCGCAATCCAGAGCGCGTTGGGATCGCCGGGATCATTGGCGACGATACAGCTGAGGCAGCCGGGCATATCGCGCGGGCCATTCAGCAAGATAGCCGACAGACTATCGCGATCGCCGTCTGTGGAGGTGAATTTTCCGATCAGTCCATACATTGTGTTGTTCCGCACCTCTGGTGATGCACATGCGCCGAGGCTGGCTGTTGCAATCGCGCCGATCAAAAACCGGCGGCGGTGCAGGGCCAGGATCACGGAGTTAAACTCGCAGCGGCATCAGTACGTAGCGTGCGCTGTCATCCGACGGGTCGAGCACGAGCGCGGGAGACGCCGGATCATTGAACATGAATTCGACTGTGTCGGCTTCAATCTGCCCGGCGATATCGAGCAAGTATTTGGCATTGAAGCCGATCTCCATCGCGTCGGAGCTGTATTCGGCTTCGAGCTCTTCATTGCCGGCGCCCGTCTCCGCGTGGCTGACGGCGAGCGTCAACTTGCCGTCAGACACCGACATTTTCACCGAACGCGAGCGTTCTGCCGAGACCGTCGAGACGCGGTCAACGGCGGCTTCGAAGGACTTGTTGTCGACGACCAGCTTCTTGTCATTGCCCTTGGGAATGACGCGGGCATAGTCCGGGAAGGATCCGTCGATCAGTTTCGAGGTCAGCACCGCGCGACCGGCGCGAACAACGATCTTCGTATCGGACACTTCGATATCGACATCGCCGTCGACGGCGTCGATCAGGCGGCGCGCTTCGGCCACGGCCTTGCGGGGCACGATGACGCCTTCGAGATTTTCAGAGCCCTTCGGGGCCGCAATCTCGGCGAGGGCCAGGCGGTGGCCGTCTGTGGCGACGGTGCGCAGGACGGCCTTGCCGTCTTCGTTCTTGGCGCCGTGAAGGTAGACGCCGTTGAGGTAGTAACGGGTCTCTTCGGTCGAGATGGCGAACCGTGTCTTGTCGATCAGGCGGGCAAGGTCTTTCGCATTGACCGAAAAGGCCGTCGCGCCGTCATCGCCGCTCATCGTCTGGAAGTCGGAGGCGGGCAGGGTCGGCAATTCGAAATGCGACCGGCCGGCGCGGATCGCCAGGCGCTGGTTGTCGGGCTGGGTTTCCAATTCGATTTCGGCGCCAGCTGGCAGCTTGCGGATAACGTCGAACAATGTGCCGGCAGGTGCCGTGACGGCGCCTTCGCGGCTTACCTTTGCGTCGGCGCTGTCGACAGCCTCAATATCGAGATCGGTCGCCGTGAGCTTCAGTTCGCCCTTGCTGGCCTGCAGCAATACGTTCGACAGGATTGGAATGGTGTTGCGGCGCTCGACGACGTTCTGCACATGCGAGAGAGCATTGAGGAGATCGCTACGTTCAATGGTAAGTTTCATCTGCTGGTCCGTCCATCACCGGCGCCCGGTGCGCCTGTCTTCCTGATCAAATTCACTTGGCTGGTCCGTGCCGGCCGGGCAGGTGGCCCGCGGCAGAATCAGCCCGCCCTCCAGTGGAGAGCGGGCTAAGAACCCTTAAACAATCGGGCGGAAAAGCCAAGCGCCGATCCGGCGATGCCCAAGGGCAACCTGGCGGTTCTAGTTCGCGCCGGCCGCCTGGAGTTCGAAGATTGCTTCGGTGACACGTGCGATGTCGCCTGCAAGTTCCGGATCCGTCGCGATATTCTTCGACACTTTCCGGTGGGCGTAGAGGATCGTCGTATGATCCCGCTTGCCGAAGCTGTGACCGATCTGGGGAAGCGACTTGCCGGTTTTCTCACGGCAAACATACATTGCGACCTGACGGGGATAGACAACCGCGCGGGCCTTGCATGGGCTTTCAAGATCGCTCTTGGAAATGCCAAAAACCTTCATGGTGGCGCGTTTGACGAGTTCGATCGTGGGCACTTTGACTTCTCCCTGATGGCGGCGGATCACGCGGTCGAGCATTTCCATGGTCGGCGCGCGGTCTCCGAAACCGGCTTCGGTGTAAAGGCTCCAGATTGCACCGGTGAGTTCCCGGCCCGGTCCACGAATGCCGGCATTGATGCGGGCGATCATTTCGTCGGTAAGCACGAAGTCTGGATGACCCGCTTCGATGTGAGCTGCCAGGCGCACAAGGATCTCGCGGCGCATGTCGGCATCCGGCAGGCCGACTTCGACGGCGATCGAGCCTTTCAGCTCTGCCCGCATGCGGGGGCCGAAACCGGTCACGTCGCCGGGGGCCTCATCACCCGCCAGGACCACGAGGCCACCATTACCGGTGACTTCACGGATGTTCTGGTAAAGCTCTGTCTCGGTGCCCGGCTTGCCGGCAATGCGGTGCAGGTCGTCGATCAGCAGCAGCGTCGCCGACCGCAGGCGCTTCTTTAGTCCACTCGTGTCCTTCACCTTCACGCCATCATGGTAGGCAGACATGAATTCCTCGGCCGTGAGATAGACGACGACCCGGTCCGGTTCCTGCGCCTCGACCTTGTTCTTCAAGGCCAGAAGGATGTGCGTCTTGCCGGTGCCCTGGCGGCCATAGATCAGCGTCGTCAAGGTGCCCACAGTCTGCCCGGCAGCAATCCGCTGGGCGAGTTGCACAGCGATCTCATTCGACTGACCGGTAACCAGTGTTTCGAAGGTCATGTTGGGCGCACCGCTCGCGCCGGTTGCGGTTGTCGTCTTGCCGCCATCGTCACCAGTGGCCGCAGCACCTTCCGGCTGGGGCGCCGGAGCGGCTTCTGCCCATGGATCGGAGACGAGGTCACGCACTTCGGCGCGGGCATTGCGCCAGCACTCCAGTCGGATGCCACGGCGGGCGGGATCATGGTCGCGCCATGTACGCTGGATAAGCCGCTTGTGCTCAGCCACGACGCGGTCATAGGCGAGGGGGTCGCGGGCCGCGATCACCATTTCGCCATCGACTTCTGCGATCAGGCGCAGGTCTTCGATCCAACGATCATAGTCGGTTGCGTTCAAGACGGTTGCGAGCGTCTCCCGGACCTTCTGCCAGATGGCCTGGCCTGGGAGATTGTTGACTTTTTCCGTGCCCGAAAACTCTACGCTATGCTCAGAATCAAAAAGTGTATTTCGGTCCATCGCCGAGCCCCATTTTCTTGTTATGTTTCGTCCTGACCAGCAGGCACGCAACTCTCCCTCCAGATCACTATCTGGGCCCCGTAAGTACTCCGTGCAGGGAGAGCTATTAGCTGGTATCCCCAAAGTAACTTCCTGCCGTTTTTCTGACAAGTGTATTTTTTTTTTGACAACCGGTATTGGCCAGTTGACTCTTGGGCCCTGTGACCAAAATTTCATCAAAATCAGCCGCTTATCTTGTGTATTTTTTTTGTGAGTGAGTCGTTCAGCGCAATCGTTCGCTAATGTTCTGTCAACACCATCTATGAGTAATTGGCTGTGAAATTCCGGTTTTTGTTAGCGATAAAATATTGCACCTAACAAAGCCGACCCATTCTTGCAGACCTGCCTCCCGGGAACGCGCAAAAATGCAAAAAAGAACCAAAAGAGGACCCATTCGAAGAAACCATCTCCGGGACGTTTTTGCGAGCCTTGGATCCTAAATTCGCCGCAAGAAAAAACCCGCCGGGCGTGAGCCGGGCGGGCCTTGTTTTGTCATCGGGGTTCGAAGCCGGGAAGGCTTCAGCCCATTGCGCTGACGCGGGCCGAGAGGCGCGAGACTTTGCGGGACGACGTATTCTTGTGCATGACGCCTTTGGTGACGGCGCGCATCAGCTCGGGCTGTGCAACGCGCAGGGCGTTCTGGGCGGCAGACTTGTCGCCTGCTTCGATGGCTTCCTCGACTTTGCGGACATAAGTGCGCACACGCGAGCGGCGCGCTTTGTTGACCTCGGTACGAGCCGCAATCTTGCGGACCATCTTCTTGGCGGAACGGGTATTGGCCATATCTAACTCCTGAAGCCCGAAGGAGACCTCCCTCAAGCTGAAGGCGGGGGCATACATAAACGGTGCGAACGCGTCAACTGGGGGCTGACAGAAAACTGCTCCAGCGGGCCGCCGCTACTCGGTTTCCGGCGGTTCCTTGGTCTCGGCAGCCATCTCGTTCATCCGCTCGGTCAGCGCCTGGTTGCCTTCCAAGCCCAGCTCCTTCGCAGAGAATACGACAAGTCCGCCGGATTTACTGAGCATCGAGACGATATTCTGACGGGTTTGCATCTCCATCAGGCTCAGCAGGGCTGCGATCTGCTCGGGGCTGCGATCACGGAACTGGTCGAGCAGCTTGTCGAGTTCTGTACCGAGAAACTGCATTGCACCGGGCGTCTCTATGTCGCGCGAACCGACCTCCCCGAGCTGGGCGGTCTGCGCCAGCGCTAAGCGCTGGGGCGCCACTGTGGCCTCACCGGTAGCGTCGGTACCGATAGCACCACCGTCCGACGCCATTGCATTTGGGGCCACCACGACGTCGCTGGGAAGGGTCGATCCATCACGATAGCTGAACCTTCCCTCGAACACGCTGACACCCAGCGGAACGCCAAGACCTCCTGTGCCAGATTCCATCCCGGCAAGCTCTTCGGTCACTTCCCGTTCGATCTCGTGATGGCTTTCGCGCAATTGTTCGTCCTTGCGCCTGCCGATCGCACCGGAAAAGGCCGAGCGGATACGCCGTTCGAACTGATCGCCGAAATCCCCCAGCCGGGCGAGATCCGTCACGCGGTCCCGATTGACGCAAAAACTTACGGATGGGGTGACTGTCACCACGTGGCCGTCATTGGTCACGGCCGTGAAAGGGAAGGGCGTGGTCGTATGGATGCGCAGGGAGATGGCGCCCGCATCGGTCACCAGATGGTCATGCGCGAGCGAACTGAACCGCGGATCGTAAACAGGAAAGCGCAGGTGCTGGCGGTGCTGGAACTGAACAATGCGCGGATCGTCGACCGTGACCTTCATGTCTGCTGTGAGGGCGTGGATGCGTCCGTCGGGTCCGCGAACCAGGTAGGTGTCGTCATCCGCGGGCAATATGAACGGGCCGCGTGCCTTGTAGGCCAGGGCGGCGACGGCGCCGCCAATCACGAGCAACGCCACAAGCACACTGATAATCAGGCTCGTTGAGACTGCGCCTACCTCCGCCATGAGCTGTTCCCCGCTGCAAAGCCGCCCCATCCCCTGAGCGGTCCAAGGTTAACAACACTTTGCAATAAAGAGAATAGCGGCCCTGCTCAGGCGGCTGCTGGCAGCCTAGCGGTCCTTGAAGTGGGCCGAGCGTTTCTCGACATAGGCAGACATGCCTTCCTTCTGGTCCTCGGTCGCAAACAGCGACTGGAATAGACGACGCTCGAAACGGATGCCTTGCGACATGGGGGTTTCATATGCGGCGTTAATGGCCTCTTTCGTCATCATGGCTGCAGCACGCGGCATCGCGGCAATGGTACGTGCCATCTCACGCACAACCTCCATGAGGTCGTCTGCCGGTACAACCCGGGCAACCAGGCCGCAGCGTTCGGCTTCTGCAGCTTCCATCATCCGTCCGGTCAGGCAGAGTTCCATGGCCTTGGACTTGCCGACAAACCGCGCAAGTCGCTGCGTGCCGCCAGCCCCCGGCATCACGCCGAGGCGGATTTCCGGCTGACCGAAACGGGCCGAGTCAGCTGCAATGACGATGTCACACATCATGGCCAATTCGCAGCCGCCACCGATGGCATAGCCGCTTACGGCCGCGATCAGTGGCTTGCGGGCGCTCGATGCGCGCTCCCAATTGCGGGTGATGAGGTCGTCATAATAGGCGGCGGGATAATCCTGGTCCATGATTTCGCGAACGTCTGCGCCGCCGGAAAAGGCCTTGCGTGAGCCGGTCAGGACGATGCAGCCAATATCCTTGTCCGCTTCGAAGCGGTCGATGGCATGGGTCAGTTCCGTCATCATCTCATCGTTGAGGGCGTTGAGCTGGTCTGGCCGGTTCAGTGTGATGATGGCGATGCCGGTTTCGGCGTCAGACTCTGTCAGCAGTGTATTGTACGACATGGGGCGACGTATCCTTCTTGCGACCGGTATCCCGGCCTTTGGCGCTGGCGTTCTGGTCGCAGCTGCCGGATTGATTGATTTTTTGGGTGCTGCGCGTGGCCGGACCTTCGGGGCCGGCGAGGTTGAGGCGGTGAACGACTCTCAGGTTGCGACCGCGATCAGGAGCGGACGCGGGCGCTATAGCCTGAAAAAAGGGCGCTTGTCACCCTTTTGCCTCATTTGTCGATGTTGAACGTCAATCCGGCATGCGATTCTAGCCGGCCAACCAGTGTGAGACCCATGGCAGCAGCAGGCGTGTAGATGCCACCGCCGAGGTCGGTGCAATCCTTGACGAGGCAGATGGCCGCTTCGGAAATGATCTTGGAGGTCGATCCGTAACCGGGGTCCTTGTCGCCCGTGACAGTGGCCCTGAGGCGATCGCCGTTCTTGGTGATGCCGAGTAGGGCGAAATCATACAGACCGGCCTCGCGCTCTTCTTTCGACGGGCCTTCGCCAGGCTTGGGACCGTCGTCTCCGCCCATCGTGTTGCTTTTGGCAACCATCTCGGCCGCTGCCTTGCCGGCCTCGCCGGGACCCGTCAGCATCATCTCGTCATAGACAAAGTCGTTGCCATAGGGGTGGCCCATGACCGCGTTGGAGCGATGAATGTTCTTGGTGTTGATCGGCGCCATGATGAACGGAGCCACCCAGGAACCGAAATCGTCATCCTCTTGCACGGACATGCCGTGTGGCTGGTCCGGGCCTTCAAAACCGCCGGTCAGCGAAAACGGATTGCGCAACACCGCCATGACGGCGGGATCGCGCATAGCCCGGGCCATACTCTCGCGGCCTGAGGCCGCGGTGCCGCCGGAGAACGTGCCCTTCATCTTGCGCATGCGCCCCTTCACCCGGACCGCCGGGGTGCCGAACTCGCGCATCGCCTCGTTCTGGAGGAACAGGACGCCAAGATCGAAAGGAATGGAGTCGAAGCCGCACGAGAAGACGATGCGTGCGCCGCTCTTTTTCGCCGTGTCTTCGTAGGCCGCAATCATGTCATGCATCCATGCGACTTCGCCGGACAGGTCGACATAGTCAGTGCCATTGGTGGCGCAGGCCTCGACCAGGGGCGTGCCGTAGAGCTGGTAGGGGCCGACCGTGGTCAGGACACAGCGGGCGGACTTGACCATGGCGTCCAGCGACGCCGGGTCGGACGCATCAGCGACGATCAATTCAACGGATTTCGGGATGCCCATTTCGTCGCGCACGGTCTTGAGCTTGTCGAGCGACCGCCCGGCCATGGCCCAGCTTACGTCCTTGCCGACGCCATAGGTGGTATTCATGTACTCGGCCACGAGGCGGCCGGTGAATCCGGTGGCTCCATAGATGACGACATCATAGTTTGCAGATGGGTTCATGGGGCGGCCTCCAGCACGTTCAGGCATCAGACTTGCCTTACTAGCGCAGCCGCTGCAACTGCCGCGCCGGTCTTTTGCAAATGTCGCACCTGCCAATCGGCGGGAAACCGCCTATATCGCATGTATGACCGATACGCCCGACGTGCCCGATCCGGAACGCAACCGATTGAGCGGGCGACTCGCGCGAACGGCGAAAGTGGGCGCGAACCTGTCGGGCGCCGGCATCAGCTTCGCGGCAAATTCCCTGTTTGGCGGTGATCAGGGCGACGAGCGGATCGCGAAGGCGCTGGCCGCCGCGCTGGGGCGTTCCAAGGGGCCATTGATGAAGGTCGCCCAGATGGTGTCGACCATCCCGGATTTCCTGCCAGCCGAATATGCCGCTGAACTTGGCCAGCTTCAGGCGCAGGCGCCCGCCATGGGGTGGCCCTTCGTCAAGCGCCGGATGCGGGCGGAACTTGGCCCTGACTGGCTGTCACTGTTCAACACGTTCCGGAAGGACGCGTCTCACGCGGCTTCGCTGGGCCAGGTGCACGACGCGCGAATGCATGATGGCCGGCGCGTCGCCTGCAAGCTGCAATACCCGGACATGTCGAGCGCGGTGGAATCGGATGTCGGTCAGCTGAAAGCCATGCTCGGCCTGTTCAAGCGCATGGACGGATCGATCGATCTCACCGAGATGGTCGGCGAAGTCACCGACCGTCTCCGCGAGGAACTCGATTACGGGCGCGAAGCGAAGCATATGGCGCTGTATGCGGGAATGCTCACCGACAAGGACTTCGTCCAGGTGCCTGAACCCGTGCCGGAATTATCGACCGATCGCCTCCTGACGATGACCTGGCTGGACGGCGAGCGCCTCGATGCCTTCGAGGGCGCAGCGCAGGAAACCCGCGACCACATCGCCGAAATGCTGTTTTGGACCTGGTGGGGTCCGTTCAATGGCCATGCCGTCATCCATGGCGACCCACATCTCGGCAATTACCAAGTCACCGGCGGCGGCAGCGGCATCAACCTGCTGGATTTCGGCTGCATCCGCGTGTTCCCGCCAACCTTCGTGGAAGGCGTGGTCGATCTCTACCGCGCCATGCTGGCGGAGGATTTCGATGCCGCCTATGCGGCGTATGAGAAATGGGGCTTCCAGAACCTATCTCGCGAACTGGTCGAGGTGCTGAATATCTGGGCGCGCTTCATCTATGGTCCGCTGCTAGACGACCGGGTGCGCAGTGTCGCCGATGGCGTGTCGGCAGGCGAATATGGCCGCAAGGAAGCGTTCCAGGTCCGCCGCCTGCTCAAGGAGAAGGGCCCGGTGAAAATTCCCCGCGAGTTCGTCTTCATGGACCGGGCGGCGATCGGCCTTGGCGCGGCCTACCTGCGCCTGAAAGCGGAAGTGAACTATCACCGCCTGTTCGAGGAAAGCCTCGAAGGCTTTGACGTGAAAACTGTCGCTGCGCGGCAGGCGGCGGCGCTCTCCTCCGCCGGACTTTGAGGATCGTCGCAAACGGGCTGGCAAATCGGTTCGGACGGCGCTATTCCGCATTCCATGACCGATGATTTTACCAGAAGCCAGACATTCGAAATCCCTGAAGGCTATGTGCACCTGCCCTGGCACCGCGGCTTTGGCCGACAGGTCGGCCCACTGTTCGAGAAGCGGGATGCGACTGGCCTTACCCGTGCCTTCAAGGTCGAGGAGCATCACACCAATGGCATGATGAACGCACATGGCGGCATGCTGATGACCTTCGCCGACATGGCCTGGGGCGGCGCGGTGGAGAAGAATGAGGACACGTGGTGGGTCACTATCCGCCTGATGTGCGATTTCCTGTCCGGGGCGACTCTTGGCAGTTTTGTCGAGGGCAATGGCAAGGTTGTTGGTGTGGCGGAAGATATTGTGACCGTCGAGGGACGTATCTGGACCGGCGAAAAGCTGCTGATGCGGGGCACAGGCATCTTCAAGCTGATCCCCCGCCGGGAAGGCATGCCCGGCCGGGGCTAGCCCTGATCGGCCTTGCCCCGGCTCCCCCTGTCCGCTAGTGCGGGCGCCGGAACTCACAAAGGCCCCGTCTCATGTCTGATGCCCCCCTTACCGGCAAGGATCTCGCCCGCAAGCCGCGCGGTTTTCCCGACAAGCGCGAGGCGCTGATCCATGCGCAGGCTGAACTCGTCGAGAAGGTCACGGCCGTTTACCGCCAATGGGGCTTCGAGGCGCTGGAAACGGGCGCGTTCGAATATGCGGATGCGCTGGGCAAGTTCCTGCCAGACGACGACCGTCCCAATGCGGGTGTGTTCTCGTTGCAGGACGATGACGAGCAATGGATGGCCCTGCGCTATGACCTGACGGCGCCGCTGGCGCGGTTTGTCGCCGAGGCTGGCCAGACGCTTGGCCGCCCTTTTCGGCGCTATGCGGCCGGCCCTGTCTGGCGCAATGAGAAACCAGGCCCCGGCCGCTTCCGTGAATTCTGGCAATGCGATGCCGACACCGTCGGCGCGCCCGGCTTCCATGCCGATGCCGAGATGGTCGCGATGGGCGCCGAAGCCCTGCGCGCGGTGGGCATGGAGACCGGTGAATTCGTCATCCGCGTGAACACGCGCCGCCTGCTGAACGGTGTACTCGAAAGTGTGGGAGCGGCCTCTGCGGGCACGCGTCTCGCGATCCTGCGCGCGCTCGACAAGCTGGACCGGCTGGGTTCGGGCGGCGTGGCCGACCTGCTTGGCAAGGGCCGCCTCGACGAGAGTGGCGACTTCACCAAGGGCGCAGGCCTTGGGGACACGGAAGTCAAAGCCGTGCTCGCCTTTGCCGAGGCGGGCGCCAAGACCCGGGTGGAGACACTCGCGAACCTGTCGAAGGCTGCAGGCAATAGCGAAGAAGGCAAGGCCGGCCTTGCCGAACTTGAATCCATCGCGATGGCGCTGGAAGCGCTGGGTACGCCGGAAGGCGATGTCGTCATCGACCCGTCTGTCGTACGCGGCCTCGAATACTATACCGGCCCGGTCTATGAGGCTGAATTGCTGCGCGAAGTCGTCGGTGACGATGGCAAGACATACCGCATTGGCTCGATCGGCGGTGGCGGGCGTTATGACGACCTGGTGGCCCGATTCACTGGCGAGACAGTTCCGGCGACCGGCTTCTCCATAGGTATTTCACGACTTGCTTCGGCGCTGGCGATCATGGGCGAAACGACGAAGCTGGACGGTCCGGTCGTGGTGCTGAACCTCGACAAGGAAAACCCTTCTGTGGCGCTTGAGATCGCGGCAGACCTTCGCCGCGCAGGGCTCCGGGCCGAAGCCTATATGGGCCCTTCGGGCATGCGCCCGCAGATGAAATATGCGGATCGTCGCGGCGCCCCTGCCGTGGTCATGGTTGGCGGTGATGAACTCGCCAAGGGCACGGTCACGATCAAGGACCTCGAAATGGGCGTGCTCAAAGCCAAGGCGATCCAGTCGAATGAGGAATATCGCGAAGCACGGCCAGGCCAGATCGAAGTGCCGCGCGCGGAAATGGTGGACGCTGTCCGCCGCATCGTCGAGGCGCAGGGATGACGCCGGAGCAGGTTGTCGAAGCGGCGAGCGCAGTCTTTGCGCGAACGGGTGCGCGGTCGGTCGACCCCGCCTACGTTCTCGCATCTGACATTCCCCTCGAGCTCTCTGGCGAAGCCGTGCGCGCGCGGCTCTGCGTCTTCACCGATCATCGCGGTAATGAAATGGTGATGCGTCCGGACCTCACCCTGCCGGTGGCGGGCCTGGAAGCCGAGCGTCTCGCCTCCGGCGATAACGGTCCCGAAGCCTACAACTATGCGGCCCGGGCCTTCCGCCTGCCGGCCTCGCCGGATGACCCTATGGAATTCACGCAAGTGGGTTTTGAACGGTTCGGACGCCCGTCGACGCCTGAGGAGGATGCCGACGCGTTCGCACTCGTGCAGTCGGCTGTTGCGGCGTGCGGCATCAATGACTGGCGCATGGTCATGGGCGATCTCGCCGTGTTTCCGGCATTTGTGGATGCGCTGGGGCTCGCGGGGGTGACAGCAGAGCTCCTGAAGCGCGCCTTCCGTCAAGAAGGGGGCGTGGCCGAGTTGCTGGCGGGTGCGCCATCGGCGCCGGAGGTCGACCTGGCCCACCGGTTGTCGGATGCCGCCCCGGACGCAGCCGAAACAATGTATCTTGCGGCCATTCGCGACCGTGCAATCCCGATGATCGGGACACGCTCGGTGGCAGAGATTGTCGACGGCCTCAAGGCCAAGGCCGCTGCAGCAGACGCCGGCGGCGTGCCCGAAGATGCGCGTCGGGCGATTGCTGCGCTTGCAAGTGTGAACTGCGCTGCGCAAGCTACAGCCGTAGTGCTCTCGGGCATCGCACGTGAGCACGGCCTTGCAGCCGTCGATCCTGTGATCGAACGCCTGGCGCGCCGCGTGGACACGATCATTTCAGCAGTGCCGCGCGTGAGCGAGGCGGGCAGGTTCCGGTCCGGCTTCGGGCGGCGCTTCACCTATTATGACGGCTTTGTCTTCGAGACCTTCGCGGGCGCGCTCGGCGAGCGTCAGCCTATCGCGTCAGGCGGGCGCTATGACGGCCTGATCGCGGGCCTGTCGGGTGGCCGGGCGAAAGTTTCGGGCATCGGCGGTGTCGTGCGACCCGACCGGGTCGTCCGTGCACGGGAGAGCATGTCATGAGCAAGCTGTCCTTCGCCATTCCATCCAAGGGTCGTCTCAAGGAAAAGACCGAACAATGGCTCTCGGAACTCGGATTTCCCGTCAGCCAGATTGGCGGCGAGCGCGGTTACCAGGCCGAGATTTCCGGGCTGGGCGAGGTTGAGATGCGTCTCATGTCCGCCCGTGAAATTGCGCAAGGGTTGATCGAGGGCAGCCTGCACGCTGGTGTGACGGGTGAAGACCTGTTGCACGACCTGGCGCCGGAAGGCGCAAGTGACTTTCGGGTTGTCCAGCAGCTTGGTTTTGGGGGTGCGGATGTAATCGTCGCGGTGCCGCAGGCCTGGCTCGACGTCGATACGATGGCTGATCTTGAAGCTGCGGGCGCGGCCTTTCGCAAGCTGCATCATCGGCGCCTGCGGGTGGCAACAAAATACATGCGCCTGACCCGGCGGTTCTTTGCGGCCAAATCGGTCGGAGAATACCGGCTGGTCGAAAGTGCCGGGGCGACGGAAGCGGCGCCAGCAACCGGGGCAGCTGACGTCATTGTCGATATAACGTCGACGGGCGCGACCCTGCGCGCGAACGGATTGAAAATCCTGGATGATGGCGTAATTCTCAAGAGCGAAGCCTCGTTCGCGCTGTCGCCGACAGCGGACTGGAGCGAGGCCGCGCGGGCCTCATGTTCGCGCCTCCTGGAACGGATAGAACCGCGTTCAACCTCGGACGCCAAAAATTTGTTGAACACATTCTTGACACATGTGTGAAACTCGTGCCGTATGAATAGGCAAGTTTCTGGGAGGAAACGCTGCAAACGGTGGAGAGGCGCGAGATCCTGTTTCAGGTCTTGCGCCTCTTTCCGTTTTGGAGGTGTGTTCAGGTCGAGTCTTCCGCCGTGTGTCAGGGGAACACGTGGCAGTGTGAGAGCCAAGACGAACCGAAACAACGGCTCAGGTGAGGTAGGGGGCGTTTTGGACATTGTGCCCGGACCGCCTTTGATTACCGATTAACAATATGTGATTATCGGTAATCGTCAACAACTGTTATCGTTTTTCAATTAATATTTTGTAATCGTCAGATATCACCTGTTTGGCTGGCATCACCTGAATACGTTCAGATGCGCTTGCCGGAGTCGTTGGAATCGACGGTAGTCCGAACGAACGGGCGCGTGGCCGGGTTGCCACGACCCTTGTTCGAATGATCGTTCGTAAACTGAGTGGTGCTCCTGTCCGAAAGCACCAGCGGGCCATTGTCGCTGGGATAGAAGACGGTTCCATTTCTGGTGGATCGCCAAAAGACGCCCCGAATGATTCGCTTGCGGAGGACCAACCTGCCTTGCGCCCGGCCGACAATTTACCGGGATCGGCGGCGCATGAGTTGACTTCCCAAGAGCGTCTCGCCAAGCGTATCGCCACCACTTCACACTTGCGCACCGCAGGGAGCATTCATGACCGATCCACGCCAGCACATCATGCCCGTCTACCGCCCGCCGGAAGAGGTGTTCGTCGAAGGAAAAGGGCCATACCTTTTCACCGAAGACGGCACACGCTCTCTCGACTTCATTGCGGGCATCGCAGTGACGGCACTCGGCCATGCCCACCCGGCTTTGGTTGATGCCCTGCGTGACCAGGCCGGCAAGCTGTGGCACACGTCCAACATGTTTCGCGTGCCTGCTGCTGAGCAACTGGCCGACAAGATTTGCCGCGACACGTTCGCCGACCGCGTCTTCTTCACGAACTCCGGCACGGAAGCGGTCGAGTGCGCGATCAAGACCGCGCGCAAATACCACTGGGCCAATGGACGTGAAGAACGCATCGACATCATCACTTTCACGGGTGCATTCCATGGTCGCTCGCTCGGTGCGATCAATGCCGGTGGCAACCCGAAATATCTGGAAGGTTTCGGACCGAAGCTCCCGGGTTTTGTTCATCTCGAATGGGGCGACCATGAAGCCCTGAAAGAAGCGGCCGCCAGCCCAACCGCAGCCGCTATCTTCGTCGAACCTGTTCAGGGAGAGGGCGGCGTGCGTGCCATGCCAGACCAATGCCTGATCGGTCTGCGCGAGCTGTGCAACGCGCATGGTATCCTGATGATCCTTGACGAGGTCCAGTGCGGCATGGGCCGCACCGGCAAACTGTTCGCGCATGACTGGGTCGAGGGCGCCGAGCCAGACATCCTATGTGCCGCGAAAGGTATTGGCGGCGGTTTTCCGTTTGGTGCCTGCCTGACGACCGAAGCCTGCGCCGAGCATATGCAGCCCGGCAGCCACGGGTCGACCTATGGCGGCAATCCGCTCGCTATGGCCGTCGGGAACGCGGTATGGGATATCATCGCGAACGAGGATTTCCTTGCCGAAGTGCGTCGTGTCTCCGGCACATTGGCTCAGGGCCTGAAGAGTCTGGCCGACAGCCACCCGGACAAGGTGGAAGGCGTCACCGGCAAGGGACTGCTCACCGGCCTCAAAATGAAAGCGGACCCAAAATCGCTACAGGGACTGTGCCGCGAGAATAACCTCCTCGTGGGTGTAGCCGGGGCCAATGTGTTGCGCCTCGCCCCGCCGTTGATCATTACCGATGAACACGTGCGGGAAGCGACGGGCATAATTGATGCCGCGCTGACAGAATGGGTACTGCTGGCCTGAGGTCCGTATGACGCGTCTCAGAGCCGCCTGTGTGCAGATGCGATCCGGTACCGAAGTGGCGCCGAACATCGCGGCTGCGTCGGGTCTGGTGCGCCAGGCGGCCGCGGCAGGCGCTATGCTGATCGCGACCCCGGAGATGACCAGCCTGCTCGACATCCGGCCGGGTATGGCGCGGCCCAAGGTCGTGGCGCAGGATGATGACGCGACGCTGGCGGCGTTCCGGGCGCTCGCAGTCGAGCTTGGCGTCTGGCTGCTGCTTGGCTCCATCGCCGTGACGCTTGAGGGTGACGACCGGTTTGCCAACCGGTCATTCCTTATCGGGCCGGACGGCAAGATCATCACGCAATACGACAAGATCCACATGTTCGATGTCGAGGTCGGTGATGGCCAGACCTATCGCGAATCCCGCGCTTACCGGCCGGGCACGTCAGCAGTGCTTGCGGAAACATCCATTGGTCCCATCGGCATGACCATCTGCTACGACCTGCGCTTTCCGGCGCTCTACAGGACGCTGGCACAGGCCGGGGCGCAGATACTGACAGCCCCGGCAGCTTTTACACGCGTGACCGGCGAGGCGCACTGGCATGTGTTGCTGCGGGCGCGCGCTATCGAGACGGGCTGTTTCGTGATTGCTCCTGCGCAGGGCGGCAAGCACGCAGATGGCCGCGAGACATTCGGCCACTCGCTGATTATCTCGCCCTGGGGGGAGATACTTGCGGAGGCTGATGGCGACGAACCGGGAGTCATCTGGGGCGATATCGACCTTGAGCAGGTCGCTATGGCGCGGGCGCGCATCCCGTCACTTGGCAATAACCAGATGAACCATCTGGAAGGTGGCGCCTAGCGCCCCAGGCGCCGGCGGAATTCCTCGTAGCCGAAATCGGTCAGCGGTTCGACGACGCCGTCTTCCCAGCGCACGGCGAGGTTGGCGAGCGGCGTGCCGTTGAACGTGTTGGTCTTGACGAAGCTGTAGTGCATCTGGTCGGTGAAGATCAGCTGCTGGCAGGGCACGAGCGGTTCGGGAAAGGAATAGTCGCCGATCACGTCGCCGGTCATGCAGGTCTTGCCGCCGAGGCGGTAGGTGTGAGTGAGTTCGCCTGCCTCGCCCGCGCCGATGATATCGGGCCGGTAGGGCACTTCCAGAACGTCGGGCATGTGGGTCGAGGCTGAGGCGTCGAGAATGGCAAGGTCCATCTCGTTCCGGTGAAGGGCCAGCACGGTGGCGTACAGTTCGCCCGTGTTGACGACGAGTCCCGCGCCGGGCTCCAGAACGACCTCGACGTCGAACTTCGCCTTGAACGCCTTGATGGCCGCGATCAGCGCATCGACATCATAGCCCGGCTTGTTGAGGAAATGGCCGCCGCCGAAATTCACGGCGGAGACCTGTTCGATATATTTTCCGAAATTGTCCGCCACGAATTCGATCAGGCCGACCGAGCCTTCGTGCAGGCTCTCGCATAGGGCGTGGACATGGAAGATGTCGACGCCGGACCAGTCGACGCTGTCCAGCATGGCGGGTACTTCGCCGAAGCGGCTGCCGGGGGCGGTGGGGTTATAGAGGTCGCCGCCGAGTGTCGCATTGGAATAGCCGGGGTTCACCCGCAGGCCGACCTTGCAGCTCGCGTCCCGAGCAATTGCGCCGAAGCGCATGAGCTGTTCGTCCGAATTGAAATAGATGTGCTGGGCGACCTTGGTCAGGCGGCGCACTTCGTCTTCCGTATAGGCTGGCGAATAGACATGTACTTCCTTGCCGAATTCCGCGTGGCCCATGATCGCTTCATGCTCGCCGCTCGCCGTGGTGCCATCGAGATACTCGCGCATCATCGGGAACACGGCGGGCATCGCGAACGCCTTGGTGGCGAGCAGCACTTTGCAACCGGCCTCCTCACGCACGCGGCGGGCCGTCTCGAGGTTGGACCGGAGGCGGGCGACGTCGAGGACGAAGGCGGGAGTGGGGATATTTTCGGGAAGGGAAGCAGAGGTCATGTCATTGGACTCATTCAAGAGGTGCGTTCACCCTGGGCGAAGTCGAAGGGCGGGCGCAGGCTTGCAGCGCATTCCGCCCGAGTCTCGTCCTTCGACTTCGCTCAGGATGAGGCCTTTGGTGAAGATCTGGTTTTCACGGCAAACAGTTCATCCTGCGCGCCGGGCTCCAAGTCCACAATCGTCGTCGGCAGGCCGCGTTTGGCGACGTCATCCAGGAACGGTTTCGCAGGGAACTGTTCGACGTTGAACACGCCCTTGCCGCTCCAGATGCCGTCAAAGAACATCTTTGCGCCGGAAACGGGTGGGACGCCGGTCGTGTAGGAAACAGCCTGTGCGGAGACTTCCCTGTTGGTCTCGGCATGGTCGGAGACGTTGTAGAGCATCTTTGTCATCGGCTTGCCATCCTTCTTGCCACGGATGATCACGCCGATTGACGTCTTTCCAGTATAGCCTTCGGCGAGCGATGACGGCACGGGCAGCAGGTCCTTCAGGAATTCCATCGGTATGATGTCCATCCCCTTGTGCTTGATCGGCTTGAGCCCGATCAAGCCGATGCTCTTGAACACTTCAAGGTGCTTGATGTACTCGGGGCCGAACGTCATCCAGAAGCGAATCTGTTTCAGGCCCTTGATGTTCTTGACGAGGCTTTCCTCTTCCTCGTGATAGATGAGGTAGGAGGCGCGCGGGCCGACTTCGGGATAGTCGATGTCACACTTGATCGACAGGGCAGGGATTTCGATCCACTTGCCGTCTTTCCAGTATTTCCCGTCCTGCGTCACTTCACGGATGTTGATTTCCGGATTGAAGTTCGTCGCGAACGTCTTGCCATGATCGCCGGCATTGCAGTCGACGATGTCGATATACTCTATCTCGTCGAACAGTTCCTGCTGGGCATAGGCGCACCAGATGTTCGAGACGCCCGGATCGAAGCCGCAGCCGAGAATGGCGGTGATGCCTTTCTCGACGAACCTGTCCTGGTAGGCCCACTGCCAGCTGTATTCGAACTTGGCGATCTCGCGTGGCTCGTAATTGGCGGTGTCCATATAGTTGGTGCCGGTCTCGACGCAGGCGTCCATGATCGGCAGGTCCTGATAGGGCAGGGCCATGTTGATCAACAGGTCCGGCTTCACCTTGTTGATGAGCGCGGCGACCTCGGCAACATTGTCGGCATCGACCTGCGCGATCTCGATCGGCGTGTTGCACAACTTTGCCACTTTCTCGCAGCTCTCGATGCGGCGCGAGGCCAGTGTGATGTGCTTGAACGTGTCGCGGTCCATGGCGCATTTTTGCGCGACGACAGAGCCGGCCGCGCCAGCGCCGATGATGAGTACGGTGTCCATTAGTCCTGTCTCTCCTGAGATTAGAGGGGCCGGTGGGCTTGCCCGTGACATAGGGCAAAGTACGGGCCTTCGCCAGTGGAGAGATGAGGGGCGCACTGTGTCGGGCGGAGCGACAAGCCGGCCTGCGTTCGGTCGTGATGGCGTGCGGGGCGAAAGGCGCCGAGAGTGACCCGCACTGTAATGAAATGGCCGCATGTGCAGCCTGACAATATGCGAGGAAACGCAAAATGACCCTTGAAAGCCTTATTGTTTTTCTGTTGATCGGCGCTGTCGCTGGCTGGCTGGCCGGACTCATTGTGAAGGGGTTCGGTTTCGGCATCATTGGCAATATCGTCGTCGGCATCGTCGGCGCCTTCATTGCCGGCTACCTCTTCCCCGCCCTCAATGTGAGCCTCGGGGCAGGCATTGTCGGCGCCATAATCCATGCCACGATAGGTGCCGTCCTCCTGCTGCTCGTCGTCCGGGTCTTGAAGCGGGCCTGAGGCTCCGAACTGGGAAAACAGGCGATCCTTCGCCAGTGAATACGTGAGAGAAGTGCCGCGACGCGGGACAAGGCGTCTGGGAGGAAACGCACGTCCCGTTCCCGCGCCGCGGCATGGGCGGAGTTCAGGCGGCGCGACCAGGCATTTCGAGCCGCATGATCTCCGACGTCAGCCACGCGTAGTGCCGCTCGAGGCGCGTCACCATCGCGATTTCGATCTCGGGCCGACAAGCGAGTTCCTCGCGCCAGGCTTCCAGTACCCGCACTTGCTGTCTAAGCCAGCATAGCATCGCGGCGTCATCTATGGGTATGCACATCGTTGAAGACCTCCGGCAATCGATTTGAGAATCATTCGCATTTCTTCGTGGCACAGCGCGAGTGCACGTGCAAGTCATTCTCAAAGTATGGCGACATGGTAACGTCCAGCTTACCTCAACGGGCGGTTCACTGGCGCTGAAGTGGGAAACGCGCTATCTCCCGCGCTTCTTTTTCCAACGGGAGCGCCCGCCGATGACTAGACCTCCGGCCCCACGCCATTTCCTCGACATCTGGCATCTCGAGTCGGCTGAGTTGCGTGCGATCCTCGACGAGGCCCATCGGGCCAAGAAGGCGCGGGCTGGGTGGCCAAAAGGCAGGGTCGATACTGGCGCGCCGCTGGAAGGCCACACACTGGCAATGATCTTCGAGAAATCGTCGACCCGTACGCGTTTTTCCTTCGACATGGCGATGCGCCAGCTCGGCGGCAGTTCGATCACTGCCACCAATAGTGACATGCAGCTTGGCCGTGGCGAGACAATTGAAGACACCGCGCGCGTCCTGTCGCGCTATGTCGACGCCGTTATGATCCGCGCCAATGACCATAGCGATGTCGAGACATTTGCCGAGTTCGCCAGCGTCCCCGTAATCAACGGCCTGACGGATCGTTCTCATCCCTGCCAGATCATGGCTGACCTTCAGACGCTTGAGGAAAATGGCCTGACCCTGCGCGGGGCCCGCATCGCCTGGGTTGGCGATGGCAACAATGTCTGCGCCAGTTTCCTGCATGCGGCGGCGAAGTTCGGCTTCTCGCTGGCGATCGGTACGCCACAACGTTTCGCGCCGGACGACGAGGATGTCGAAATCGCGCGTGAACTGCAGGCGCGGATCGACCTCTATGAAACGGCTGAGGAAGCTGTTGCCGGGGCCGATGTCGTGATTGCCGACACATTCGTGTCCATGGGCGACCAGGATGGCGACCGGCGTCTTGAAATTCTCGAACCCTACGCAGTCACCGGGGACCTGATGGAACTCGCCGCCGGGGGCGCGAAATTCCTTCATTGCCTGCCAGCCCACCGCGGCGAGGAAGTGGATGCCGACATTATCGACGGCCCACAATCGCTGGTCTGGGACGAGGCCGAGAACCGCCTGCACGCCCAGAAAGCGATCCTGCGCTGGTGCCTCGACAAGTAGCCGCTTCACGCGCGATCACTTATGCGCGAAACGGCTGGCGCTTTGGCGTCGCCTGCGGTTAGACAGGCCCGATGCCTCACACAGTCTTTCCTCGCGAGAAGTTCGCCGATCCGCACACAACCGCCAAGGGCGAGATCCGTGCCAGCGTCGATTGGCGTGGTCTCAAAACGCTGTGGCTGAACACTGGCACGCTCTGCAATATTGAATGCGCGAACTGCTACATCCTGAGTTCGCCCTCGAACGACCGGCTGGTTTATCTGAGGCTGTCGGACGTGACGCCGTTCCTTGACGAGATCGACGCGCTTGGCGAAGGCGCCAAGGAAATTGGCATCACGGGTGGCGAGCCCTTCATGTGCCCGGATATCCTGGCGATCATGGAAGCGGTTTTGGAGCGTGGCCATCGCCTGCTGCTGCTGACGAATGCCATGCGTCCAATGATGCGTCCACGTATCCAGGCGGGTCTTGCGGCGATTCATGCTCGCTTCGGTGACCGGATGGTTTTGCGCATCTCGCTCGATTCCTATGACAGGGCTTTGCACGATGCAGAGCGCGGCGATGGTGCCTTCGCCGAGGCCAGCAAGGGGCTCGCATGGCTGGCAGGGCAGGGCATTCAGGTCGCGCTCGCCGGGCGGCAGTCACTTCACGAAGACGACACCGATGCGCGCGTCGCCTATGGTGAGATGGCAACGCGCCTCGGTCTCAGGATCGATCCATCCGATGCGTCACAGCTCGTCCTTTTCCCCGAAATGATCGCCCGCGACGACCCGCCGGAAATCACCACGGCTTGTTGGCAGATTCTCGGCAAGGACCCGGCTGACATCATGTGTTCCAGCCAACGCATGGTCATCCGCCGCAAGGGCGCGACGCGGGCCTCTGTGACGGCGTGTACGCTGCTAGTGGACGATCCTGCGTTTGAACTCGGTGTCACGCTGGCCGAAGCGACAGCGGCTCCAGTCAAGCTGAACCATGCCTGGTGCGCGAGCTTCTGCGTGCTGGGTGGAGGAAGCTGCTCGGCCTGACCGATAAAACGGAACAATTTGGTTCATCATGCGCTGTGATTGCAGGAGCATTTTGATGATCGACAACAACACACACAGCGACGAACGTCAGGAAATTGACACAGAGGACGCCCGTCAGGCCCGGCGCATGCCCGGACTAATATGGGTCCTGGTCGGCGGTATCATTTTGGCTATTGTGGGTTTTGCCCTCAGTGCACTCTTTGGGGCCGGCTGATTCGCAGCAGGCGCAGATAGCGCTTGCACGCAGCCCTTGTCGATAAGGGTTCGGACTGCCACATGGGGCCTTCCACGCCCGTCCGAAAGCCAACCATGCCCGATACTGCCCGTCCCGACAGCGACTTCGTCGTCAACTTCCAGATCGACCAGCGCCCCGTGCGCGGCCGGGCCGTTCGCATGGGTGCTGAAAGCCTATCGCCGATCCTGCACCGCCACGACTATCCGCCACATCTTGCCCGCATACTGGGCGAAGCCGTGACATTGGCCGCAATGGTCGGCGCCTCTTTGAAGTTCGAGGGGCGGATTCTCGTGCAGGCCGAAGGCGATGGTCCGGTGTCGATGCTGGTCGGCGAATACCGAACCGATGGCGGCGTACGCGGCTACGCCAAGTTCGATGCTGATCGCTGGGACCATCTTGAAAAGGTCAACAAGGGCGCTGCCCCGCACATGCCGCAACTGTTCGGACCGAGCGGACGCCTGGCCCTCATCTTGATCCAGGACGATCCCTCGGTCGCGCCTTATCAGGGCGTCGTGCCGCTGGAAAAAGGTACATTGTCGGAATGCGCCGAAGACTATTTTACCCAGTCCGAACAGGTGCCGAGCCGAATCAAGCTGGCCGTCGCCGAGCTTGACCGGAAAGGCGAAGCGCCGATCTGGGTCTCCGGCGGCATGATGGTGCAGCGGATTGCAAGCGATGAAGCCCGCGGCGACACATCAGAAGTGTGGCGTGAAGCCGAAGCCTTTTTCGGCACGCTCAGCGATGCCGAACTCGTAGATCCCGACCTTGCTGTGCCTGATCTCCTGTTCCGCCTGTTTCACGAACAAGGTGTGCGGATGGAAGACCGGGTCGACCTCACTGATCGCTGCACGTGCAACGAGGAGCGCCTGATCGGCACACTTGAGTCGATGCCCGATGATGCCTTGCACGAGATGGTCGAACCGGACGGAACCCTGGTGATCGATTGCCAGTTCTGCGCCCGCCACTATGTCGTGCCGATCGACAACGTCACCGGCCCGGTCAGCTAGTCAGCCCATACGGCACGCCCGGACTATTGGTCCGGGCCGTCCATGCCGAGGATGATCTGGGCATAGCCTTTCGACAATCGCCCCATGTTCTCGATGGAGATGCGCTCGTTCGTGCCATGGAAACCTGTCAGGTCGGCCGGCGAGAGGACGGACGGGGCAAACCGGTAGATATTGCTGGTGATGGCGGCAGCGTAGCGCGAATCCGTGGCGCCCAGCACCAGTCCCGGCGCGGCAGGTGCGCCACTGCCAGCCGCTTCGGCAACGCTGGCCAGCACGGCATAAGCGCGGTTGTCAGTCGGCGAGACAGGCGAGGCAGGGGTGTTGATGCCGTCTCCGCCTGTTTCGACTTCAATTCCTTCAATGCCTGCCGTGACGGCCTTCACATGTTCAATCACGCTGTCTGGTGTGTCATTGGGATGTACACGGAAGTTCACCGTTGCAACAGCGCGCTGCGGCAATACGTTTTCCTTGGCAGATCCGCGCAGCATGGTCGGCGCGGTTGTCGTGCGGACCATTGCATTGCCGGCAGCGTTATCGGCGAGCGATGACTCGACCATCCCCTGGAACAGCCAGAGGTTCGCCATCGCCATGCGCTGGGTGAAGGGCATGTCCTTGCCTGCGGCGCGGAACAGGTCGGAGATAGGCGGTTTGTTGAAATCGGCCGGCATCTGGTTCTCTTCGAGGGCGAGGATCGCCCGTGCGAGATTGACGTTTGCGGAGTTCCGGGGCGGGGTCGACGAGTGCCCACCTTGCGCGACTGCCGTGACATTGACGGTCACGTAACCCTTTTCTGAGACCCCGATAATGCCCATCGGCTTGCCTGTGAGTGGCGAGGGATCGATGACCATGAAGCCTTCGTCGAGTGCCATTTCAGGTTCGACGCCGCGCGACTTGAGCAGGGCGATACCGGCCTCAGCCCCCGAGCCCAGCACTTCTTCATCATGTCCGAACATGAAAAGAACGGTTCGCTTCGGCTGGAAGCCGGTGGCCGCGAGGGCGTCTGCCGCCTCCATCAGGCCGACAAGGTTGCCTTTGTCGTCGATTGCGCCGCGACCATAGATATAACCGTCAATGATCTCGCCGGCGAAGGGGGCGCCGGTCCAATCGGATTCGGTGCCCATATTCACAGGCACGACGTCCTGATGGGCCATCAGCAGGATCGGTTTCAGCGCTGGGTCGCTGCCTTGCCAAGTGTAGAGAAGCGTTAATGTGCCGGGGACGATTTCGCGTGTCATGGCGGCGTGAGCAGCAGGATAGGTTTCAGACAACCAGTCGTGAAGCGCGAGCCATTCGCCATCCTGGCCCGGACGGGGATCGCCACCAGACAATGTGACTGTCTTGAACTGGATGATTTCAGACAGGTGGTAGGCAGCTGATTCTGCAGAAATTGCAGGGGTATCGGGCAATTCCACCCGCTGCCCGACCGGCTCGCCGCCATAGGTGAACGTGCGCACGATAATAATTGCGACGATCAGGACGATCAGTCCCAACGCTCCCAAGATCAGTTTTTTCAGCATGTCCAGCCATCCCTTTGTCCGATTACGGGGAACGGTTGCGGCTCGCGCGTCACCCGTCAAGGCGCAGGGGCGTAAAAAAATGACTTGGCCGTCACGTTTAGCTTGGGCACGTTAGCCGGATGATCCAGCCATCTTCCCAACGCCTCTCGCTGCCACGCGTTCTTGCCTTTTCGAGTCTCAGCATCCCGCTCGCTGGCGTTGGCCTGCCGCTGGCGGTGTACCTCTCGCCACTTTATGCCAATGAGGTCGGGCTTGGTCTGGAAATGACGGGCCTCCTGTTCATGCTGTTGCGGTTCTGGGACGTCTTTACCGATCCCGTCATGGGCTATTTGGTGGATCGTTACCGGAGTCCGCTGGGCCGGGTGCGTCACTGGATCCTGCTCAGCATACCGCTGCTCGCGATCGCGACTTATTTTGTCTACATGCCGCCGCGCACTGGCGTCGGCCCGGCCTATTTTGTCGGGTGGATGCTGCTCTTCTATGTCGGGTTCACGCTGCTGCAGACATCACGTTCTGCATGGGTGCCGGCCATCGCAACGACGTATGACGAACGCTCCCGCCTGTTCCTGTGGCCAGAGATCGTGAGCACGCTGTCCATGCTGACGCTGCTGGCGTTGCCGGCGCTGTTGCCATTGTTCGGATTTGAACTCGATCGTTTCGGGCAGGTTGCCGTGATGGGCGTCGTTCTGCTCGTTTCCTTGCCCGTGGCGGGCGCCCTGTCATTCTTCTTCGTGCCGGACCGGCCCGTGCCGGGGGACCAGGGCCATGCCATGAAATTCGAGCTGAAGCCCATTCTGGCCGCCCTGAAGAACCAGATGTTCGGTCGCTTGCTCGCGATGGAATTGCTGGCTGGCACAGCCATCGCGGTCACTGCCGCGAATTACCTTTTTGTCGCCGAATACGTGTTTGGGCTGACCGGTGTCCAGTCCAGCCTGATCCTGATGATCTTCTTTATCGTGGCCGTTGCGGCCATGCCGCTCTGGTTGTTGCTGGCGAAGCGAACGGAAAAGAATGTTGCCTTTCGCGCGGCGACGATGATGTCGGCGCTCAGCTATATCCTCTACTTCTTTTTCGGACAGGTCGGCGGGTTCTGGCCCCTGCTTGTCGGGGCCGTCATCAACGGCGCCGCGTTCAGCGCACCGATCATCCTGACCAGATCCATGACGGCAGATGTGGTCGAATGGCATACTTCAAGGACCGGAGAAAACCGTGCCGGTATTTATTATTCGATCCTGACCAGCGCCTACAAGATCGGCTCAAGCCTGGCTTTCGGCGTCGGGTACCTGATGGTAGGCCAGTTGGCAGGGTTCCATCCGGGCGAGCCGAATACGCCCGAAGCGATCAACGGATTGCTGATGATCTTCTGCCTGTTGCCGGGGGTGCTGTATCTCGGCGCGTCATACGCATCCTGGACCTACCCCTTGTCACGCGCGATGCAGATGGACGTGGCCAAGAGCCTAGACCCTCGCGGCCCCCAGACACTCGACTAGAAGCCGCTGCCGGGCTTGGCAAGGTAGGCAAGTTCCTTCGAAGTGGAGGTCCTGGCCAGCACCTCGTTGCGGTGTGGGAAGCGGCGGAATTGTTCGATAACTGCCTGGTGGGCATAGGCGTATTCGAGCGTACTTTCCGTTAGTTTCCTGAAATCGCTGCGGGCATCTTTATGCAGCGCTGAAAACATCTCGACGGCGCGGGTCTGGTCGCCGATATCTTCTGAATGTTCGAGGGGCAGATAGAAGAAGATGCGTTCAGCCTCACTGAGCGTCAGGTCTTCGCGACGGGACAGTCCTTCCTTGCACAGGCGAAGGGCGAGCGCGTCCTGTGAAAACGCGCGGGGGCTGTCGCGAAACAGGTTCCGGCTGAACTGGTCCAGGACAATGATAGCGGCCAACCGTTCGCGCGCGCCACGGCCGGACCAATCGTCGGCCAATGGTCCGGCGGCCAGCGTTTCGAGCAAGGACAGGAACTTCTTGCGAAGATCGGAGTCGATCTTCGCTGACTTGGCAAACCACATCTTGTTTTTCGACGTCGCCGACTCGGCGGAATTTCCCGCCTCGCCGATCCAGAAATCGAGTACGTCCTTCGGAGCAGGAAGTGCGGTCATGTGGCAGGCCTCTTGGAGACGACCATAAAATTGACGGCGGTGTCGTTGGATAGCACCCATGAACCCGAGAGAGGTTTGTAGGATACGCCGGTTGCGGGTTCGGGTTGCATTCCTGCAGCGTGCAACGCCGTGCGCACTTCTTCCGGCGTGACGAATTTCGACCAGTCATGCGTGCCGCGTGGCAACCATCCGAGAATGTACTCGGCGCCAATCACAGCCGTGGCGAGCGCCTTAGCCGTGCGGTTGAGGCTTGCCACGATCATGAGGCCGCCGGGCCGGACAAGACTGGCGGTATCGATCAGGAATTGGTGGGCGTCGGCGACATGTTCGACGACTTCCAGATTGAGGACCATGTCGAATGGCGCCTCGCCTGAGTCGATCAGCCCTTCGGCGGTGCCCGCACGATAGTCGATTTCCAGGCCCTGTTCCTGGGCGTGGGTCAGGGCGGTCTTGATATTGGCTTCGGACGCATCGACCCCCGTCACCTTGGCACCGAGGCGCGCCATGGGTTCGCAGACGAGGCCGCCACCACATCCAATATCGAGCAGACGCAGGTCTTCGAGTGGTTTGAGCTTGCCCGCCGGAATCCCGAAATGGGCTTCCGCGGTGTCCCGGATGAACTTCAGCCGGACGGGGTTGAACCGGTGCAGGGGTTTGAACTTTCCAGTGGGGTTCCACCAGTCAGCGGCCATGGCGGAAAACTTGGCGACTTCGTCAGCGTCGATGCTCGGCGTACTAGGCGCTGCGCGCGAGCCTTCAATTGTTTTTACCATCCTCTGGCGTTCCTGTTTGATCCGCGCTGAACTTAACCCTATGAGGACGCATATAAAGGGCAATCCCTTCGGTTTATAGGATATGGGGCGAAATGGCGCGTGCGGTTCTGAAATTTGGCGGTACGTCGGTCGGCGATCTCGAGCGTATCGCGAACGTGGCTGACATTGTGGCCTACCGCGCGGCCCGCGGTGAGCACATCGCCGTTGTTGTATCGGCCATGGCCGGCGAGACGAACAAGCTTGTGGCCTATGCTGAAGGCGCAGCGGGCCCCGACCTGCCGCGCGATCAGTTTCACGACGAATACGACGTGATTGTCGCCTCCGGTGAGCAGGTGACGGCGGGACTTTTGGCGCTGGCCTTGCGTCGCAGGGGCCTCAAGGCCCGCAGCTGGCTCGGCTGGCAGCTGCGCTTGAAAACCGACGAAGACCATGGTCGCGCGCGCATTCTGGGCTTCGACAATAGTGGCCTGCCGGATTCCGTGGATCGGGGAGAAATTGCGGTTGTTGCCGGTTTCCAGGGTGTCACGGATGACGAGCGTGTGGCCACCCTGGGCCGCGGTGGTTCGGACACGAGCGCCGTGGCGGTGGCGGCGGCGCTGAACGCTACTGTTTGCGACATCTATACGGATGTGGATGGAGTCTACACGACTGATCCGCGCATGGTGCCCAAAGCCCAGCGGATACCTAAAATATCTTACGAGGAGATGCTCGAGATGGCGTCTCTCGGTGCCAAGGTCCTTCAGACGCGGTCTGTGGAACTTGCAATGAACCATAATGTGCCGGTGCGCGTGCTTTCCAGCTTCCTGAAGCCTGGCGAGCCGAACCCCGGAACCCTTGTCTGCTCAGAGGATGAAATCGTGGAAAAACAGGTTGTTAGCGGTGTTGCCTATTCACGCGACGAAGCGAAGGTCACTTTGTACGGGGTGGCCGATAAGCCGGGCGTCTCGGCCAAGATCTTTTCTGCGCTGGCGCGTGCCGGCGTGAATGTCGACATGATCGTCCAGGCGAATGCGCGCGGACCGGAAAAGGCCAATATGGTGTTCACCTGCACTGACCGCGACAGTCCGATCGCCAAGGAAACGCTTGAAAAAATGTCGGACGATATCGGCTATGACCGGCTGGAAGTGACCCGCGACGTCTCCAAAATATCGATCGTCGGGGTAGGCATGAAGAGCCACACGGGGGTGGCTGAGACCATGTTCACGGCTCTGTACGAGAAGGGCATCAATATCGACGTCATTTCGACGTCTGAGATTAAAATTTCCGTTCTGATTGCCGCGCCTTATACCGAATTGGCTGTTCGTGCCCTGCACACGGCCTTCGGACTTGACGCAGTGTAAATCCGACTGCGACACTCAGGAGAACCATGCCCTATAACCTGCCGGCCACGCGTCTCCTGATGAACCGCCTCCGCCACGTCATGGCGGAGGACGGTGATACACGATTTCGGCTGGATCAGGTGGTCAGGCTGATCGCCTCCACGATGGTGGCGGACGTTTGTTCGATTTACCTGCGCATCGCCGGCGGAGAACTGCTTCTGATCGCAACCGAGGGCCTGAAGCCCGAGGCCGTCTCGACGACTCGGCTCGGTGCGAATGAAGGGCTCGTCGGCCTGGTGGCCAAACGGGCCGAAGCCATGGCCATTCAGGATGCCCCCCGTCACCCGTCCTTTTCTTATCGCCCTGAGACAGGCGAAGACCCGTTCCACGCCTTTCTGGGCATGCCGATCCTGCGTGGCGGGCGAGTCCTGGGCGTCCTGACGGTCCAGAACCGGACCGAGCGCGCCTATGGCGACGATGAGATCGACACATTGCAGACCATTGCCATGGTCCTCGCTGAAATTGTCGACCGGATGGACCCGGAGCACATCTCAAACGGCGATAGTCACAAACGTGAACGCAATCTTGCCACTCTCTCCGGCCGCGTACTTTGTGAGGGCCTTGGATATGGGCGCGCGGTCTTGCATGATCCCGTCGTGCCTGCGGCGAAGTTTTTCGCCGCCGATCAGCATCTCGAGGCATTGCGGCTGACCGAAGCGTTGAAGGGGCTCAGGGAATCCATCGACAAGATGATGGCGCTGGATGGCGCCAAATTGGGCGACGACCCACGAGACGTCATGGAAACGTACCGGCTGCTGGCTCACGACCCGTCCTGGGCAGAAAAGCTGCGTGAAGGCGTACGGTCCGGCCTGTCGGCGGAAGCCTCGGTCGATCGGGCCCGTCGCGAGCACCGTGCGCGGTTGCAGAGCGCCCGCGATCCATACCTGCGCGAACGCCTAAATGACCTCGAAGACCTCGACAACCGATTGTTGCGCGTATTGGCAGGTGACGACGGCAAGCCGCAGATCAGTGAAGAGCGCAGCGTGCTGGTTGCCCGTCGCCTCGGCCCAGCCGAATTGCTGGACTATGCCAATGTTGGCCTGCGCGCGATTTTGATGGAAGAGGCCGCGATTTCATCACACGCCGCGATCGTTGCCCGGGCGCTTGGAATACCCACGCTGGGCGGCATCGAAGGCCTGACGACCCGGATCGACCAAGGCGATTGGGTTATCGTCGATGCGGAAAAGGGCACTCTTCACATCCGTCCGGATGACTCCCTCTACGATGCGTACAAGGGACGGGTTGCGCTGAGGTCAGAGCGTCAGGCAACTTATGCCGCCTTGCGTGGCCTGCCCGCGAAGACCCGTGACGGTACGCATGTCTCGCTTTACCTGAACGCCGGACTCGACCTTGATCTCGACATGCTCGACCAGGCTGGCGCTGACGGGGTGGGACTATTTCGCACCGAATTCCAGTTTCTCGTGTCGGAGACGCTTCCGAGGCTGGGCGACCAGGTGGCGCTCTACCGACGTGTGCTCGACCGTGCGGCCGGGAAACGCGTCATCTTCCGTACGGTCGACCTTGGCGGCGACAAGGTCCTGCCAGCATTGAACACGGCGCGGGAAGAGAACCCGGCTCTGGGCTGGCGCTCCATCCGCTTCGCGCTCGATCACAAAGGCCTGTTCCGGCGCCAGCTGAGAGCGCTTGTGAGGGCCGCCGGTACGGACCCCCTGACGGTGATGTTTCCGATGGTAACCGTGCCGAGGGAGTTCTTCGATGCGCGCGACCTGTTGATGAAGGAAGTCGCATGGAGCGAGGAAAGAACGGGAAAAAGGCCTTCCCAGCTCGAAGTGGGAGTCATGTTGGAAACGCCCGCGCTGGCGTTCAGCCTGTCGGAACTTGCCGGTGAAGTGGATTTCCTGTCCGTCGGCACCAATGACTTGATGCAGTTTTTCTTCGCAGCTGACCGCATGACGCCCTCAGTCTCGGATCGTTACGATCTGGTCAGCCCGGCAGGCATGCGATTTCTCAAACAGGTCTCTGAGGACTGCACGACGCATTCGATCAGGATGTCTGCTTGTGGTGAGGCGACCGCTTCGCCGCTCTCGGCACTTTGCTTTCTCGCTCTGGGCTTTCATGCGCTCTCGATGCCTGCTGCTGCCATAGGCCCGGTCAAGCGCATGGTAAGATCGGTCGACCTTGGGGCGTTTCGGAACGATTTTCTCAAGGTGTTGGGCGAGCCGAACGCAGCGTTCCGTAACCAAGTGTTAGCCTTGGCGGCGGATCATGGAGTGGAATTGTCTGACGGGTGAGGCGGACTGGTCCAAAATTCACCATGTTTCTGGACCAGTATTTGCTCCTCCATGGGGCGAACCCCCTGACAGAAGGCTGGATTGGAAGAATATGGGACACGAAGAGACCCACAATACGCAAGAATCTGAATCGCAGGCGGATATGCCCTCTTTCGGAAACGAAACGGGTCGTTCCCTTGATGAATCGGGCGCGCCTGCGGTGCTTCCAGAGCCGGCTGATGCCACATCGCGGCGTGAGCGCGCGATGGCAGTCTTCAAGTCCCGCGAATTCGACGGTGAAAGCCTGAGAATGGGTCAGGTCCTGCGCCGGGTCCGCGAAGAGCTCGGAATGAATATCGCCGACATTTCTCGCAAGTCGTTGTTGCGCAAAGACTTTCTCATGTGGATCGAACGCATGGAAATTGGCCAGATCCCCAAAGGATATCTGACGCCCTATTTGCGCGCCTATTGCGTTGAGCTTGGCCTGCCGGATAGCCAGGTCATCGCCCAGTACACGCTCGAATGCGGTGCGGTATCCGAGGTGAGAAATTCAGCGCCCGTCCCCAAGATTGGCGAAATCACACAGCCAAAGGCAAAATGGCCGCTCATGGTCGCCACGGCTGCTGTCCTCGCCCTTGTCGCTGGCGGCGCAATTGGCTTGACGCAGCTGGTCAAGCCAGCGTCCGAACTTGCGCCCGCCCCGGCAATTGTGGCGGTCAATGGTGCCCGCCATAGCCTCTTCGAGGACGCCAGCCGTACCAGTCGGCCTCTGCCGACTCATTTGCCCTTGGAACTCGTTGCAGCTCGTCAGGGCTGGCTCGAAGTGCGCGGCGCAGACGGCACGATCTTCCGCAGCCGTATCATGGCGGTTGGCGAAAATTATTTTCCACGCCTGGACGCCGGCTGGACTGTTTCGGCCAAGGATGGCGGGGCATTCCAGTGGCGCATTGGTGACGCTGTGATCGGTCCGCTGGGGCCGGATGGGGGCGCGGTATTCTCAGTAAGTGTTGACCAGAAACTCGCCGAAGCAGCAGATATGGCCGCGCCAACGGTCGCATCAAACGGTGCCAGCAAGGCGACACGATAGGCCGCGACACCTTCAGGCCTTTACGCGGGGCCTCGTGCGCGCCACATCAGGGCCTGTAAAGACCCGCACGGAGTCCCAAGTCTCATGAGCCACAACCCAATTCGGCCCTGGCGAAATATCGACCGCCGCACGTCACGCAAGATTCGCGTGGGATCCGTCGACGTGGGCGGGGACGCACCGATTGCCGTCCAGTCGATGACCAACACGCTGACGCATGATGCCGCGGCGACGATTGCCCAGATATTGCGGATGGAAGAGGCGGGCGTCGACATTGTGCGTGTTTCCTGTCCGGATGAGGCTTCGACGGCGGCGCTCAACGAGATCGTTCGCAATGTCGGCGTGCCGATCGTGGCCGACATCCATTTCCATTATAAACGCGGCATCGAGGCGGCTGATGCAGGCGCGGCGTGCCTCAGGATCAATCCCGGCAATATCGGTTCCGTGGCGCGCGTGCGCGAAGTCGTGGCGGCTGCGCGTGCTAATGGCTGTTCGATGCGGATCGGCGTCAATGGCGGATCGCTTGAGCGGCACCTGCTCGAGAAATATGGTGAGCCTTGCCCGGAAGCCATGGTCGAGAGCGCCCTGAACCATGCCCGTATCCTCGATGACCTCGGGTTCCATGAGTACAAGATTAGCGTCAAAGCGTCGGACATGTTCCTGACGGTTGCGGCCTACCAGCAACTTTCTGAAGCCACGGATGCGCCGCTCCATCTCGGCATCACCGAAGCGGGCGGTTTGCGCACGGGTACGGTGAAGTCATCGATTGGCATGGGCAGCCTGCTATGGGCGGGCATTGGTGACACGATCCGGGTCTCACTTTCAGCCGATCCGGTCGAAGAGGTCAAAGTGGGCTACGAGATGCTGAAATCGCTCGGTTTGCGGACCCGGGGTGTGAACATCATCGCGTGTCCCTCCTGCGCGCGGCAGGGCTTCGACGTGATCTCGACCGTGGAGACGCTGGAAAAACGTCTTGCGCACATTACCGAGCCGATTTCGCTCTCGATCATTGGCTGTGTCGTCAACGGGCCCGGTGAGGCGGCGATGACCGATCTCGGTTTCACGGGCGGCGGCGCTGAATCCGGCATGATGTATGCGGCTGGCAAGCCGAACCGAAAGGTGGGGAATGCCTCCATGGTCGAGGAAATCGTTGACGCTGTTGAAGCGAAGGCGAAGCAGTTGCAGGAAGCGCGTGAGGCGACCGCCGTGGCCGCCGAGTAACAACGTTCTCGTGAGGGGACTGCCGAAATCGCCGAATGACGTTAGTAATTCAGTCGACCAATAAACTGGCTGAAAGGACAATTTCTGCATGTTCTGGTTTCTCAAACGGATACCCCTTTTCTTCCTGATTGCGATCACGGCGTTGGTCATGTCCAATTGCACCATGTTGGGATTGAACTATGCCAGTCTCACTACCACCAACAAACCGTTGCCGCAGCCGCCGCTCGATGTTGCGGCATTCGCTGAGGATTCGGGCCGCCGGGATGCATTGAAACAGGCTTTCGAGGACACGCTCTATGGGCCGTGGCCAGCGGGCATGCCGGTAACGCATGGCGATTGGCGCGTCGTGGACGCGGACTATCTCGACGGACGCGGGTCGCTCGAAGAGTTGGGTATCACGATTGGATCGGGCGCCGGAGCTCGGACGTTCCATCTCGTTGCCGCGTTCCCCAAGACATCGGGAAAATCCCCGCTCGTTATCAGTCAGACGTTTGCGAGCAATTGCGCCGCGTTTCCCGGAAGTCCGGTGACGGCGGCCGACGGGTCCATCTGCGATGGTTCGGAGATGAACGGGGTCTTCGGGTTCCTGGCGACCAGCATTTTTGGCACCTACATCGCCGAAGTCCCGGTTTCCCGATATTTTGTTGCGGGCCTTGCCTATGCGAGCTTCTATGCAAGCGAACTCGTGCCGGATCGAGATGGCGAAGCGCAGGCGGTGATGGCAAGCATGGGTGGCCCCGTGAATCCGACAAGTGCCCTGATGGCCTGGGCTTACGGTTTCTCTGCAGCGCTCGATGTGCTCGAGGCCGACCCGCGCATTGATGCGGGCCATACGGCTCTGATGGGCCACTCCCGTCACGGCAAGTCGGCGCTGATCGCGGGTGTGTGGGACCGCCGCGTCGACGCCGTGATTGCCCACCAGTCCGGCTTTGCCGGGGCGGCGTTGTCCCGCTCCAAGACCGGAGAAGGTCTTGTGCGCATGGCCAAGTCATATCCGCACTGGCTGGCACCCACGGCTCAGGACTATGCTGCGGACCTTGCGGCACTACCGGTTGATCAGCACGAATTGCTTGCCTTGCTCGGGCCGACGCCTGTGCTGCTCGGCAACGGGCGTCGCGATGTGTGGTCCGATCCGAACTCGACCTATCGCGCCGCACAGGCGGCGTCGGACATTTACCGAGCAGAGGGGGCCAAAGGCCTCACCGGTAGCGGCATGAAGTCATTTGACCCCAGTGCAGGCCTCGCCTTCTGGCTGCGTCCCGGTGGCCATAGCGTCGTGTCTGAAGACATCGACGCATTTACGGCCTTTCTCAATGCCCATCTCGGTCAGCCACAACCACGCGAATCTGCTGTTCAAACTGCAGATTGCCCCGTAAGTTCCCCCACAATAATAACTGAGGGAGGGGCAAAATGTCCGTAAATGTTGAACTTCTGAAACCTGTTCTTGCGCTGGTCTGCTGGACGCTTGTCATGTGGCTGTGGATGTACGCGACGCGCATCCCGGCCATGCAAAAGGCAAAAATCGACCCCGATTCGGCCCGTCACCCGGGCACTTATGGCGACAAGTTGCCAGCGAATGTCCGGTCGGTTGCCGATAACTATAATCACCTCCACGAACAGCCGACGATCTTCTACGCGCTGATGTTCTTCGCGGCCCTGACGGGCGGCCAGGGGCATTTCATGGTGCTGGCGGCATGGATTTACGTGGGGCTCCGGGTGCTCCATTCGCTCGTTCAGGTATTGCAGCCGAAAGTGATCCTGCGCTTCACGGTGTTCGCGCTGGCATCGATCACACTGATCGTCATGGCCGTGCGTGAAGTGCTCCGAATCTTCGTATAAGGGCAAGATGTGGCAGCGAGGGCGCTTCACGCGCCCTCAAAACCGCTCTAAAGGGCGGCCATGGCCACTATTTCCCCTTCCAGACTCCAACAGGTAGTCGACCGGTTCGAACAGGTTGAAGCGCGAATGGGCGCAGCGACTGAGACGCCCGAGATAATTTCCCTGTCGAAAGAGTATGCTGAGCTGAAGCCCGTCGTTGACAAGGCGCGCGAGCTGATGTCCGCCCGCAAGGAGCTGAGCGAAGCTGAGGCGCTTGTCGCGAGTGGCGACCCCGACATCGTTGCACTGGCACGGGATGAGGTCGAAGAGCTCAAGGACCAGCTGCCTGCGCTGGAGCAGGAGGTCCAGGTCTTGCTCCTTCCAAAGGACGTCGACGACAAGGCTGATATCGTGATGGAGCTTCGCGCTGGCACCGGCGGCGATGAAGCGGCCCTTTTTGCGGGCGACCTGTTCCGAATGTATTCGCGCTATTTTCAGATCATGGGCTGGAAAGTTGATATCATTGATGCGTCCGAAGGCGACTCGGGTGGCTACAAGGAAATCATCGCCAATGTGTCGGGCGATGGCGTTTTCGGGCACATGAAATGGGAAAGCGGCGTGCACCGTGTCCAGAGGGTGCCCGCCACGGAAACGCAGGGCCGCATTCATACATCGGCGGCGACAGTCGCGGTCCTGCCCGCCCCCGAAAATGTCGAGATCGAAGTGCGACCCGAAGATGTCCGTATCGATACGATGCGCTCCTCGGGCGCAGGCGGCCAGCACGTAAACACGACCGATTCCGCCGTGCGGATCACGCACCTTGCGACGGGCATTGTCGCAACGAGTTCCGAGAAGTCCCAGCACGTCAACCGGGAGAAGGCGATGGAGCAGCTCAAAATCCGTCTCTACGAACGCGAACGTTCTGCCAAGGATGCTGAACGGGCCGAAGCGCGCGCCAGCCAGATCGGTTCAGGTGACCGTAGCCAGAAAGTCCGGACCTACAATTTCCCGGAGAACCGGATGACCGATCACCGTATCGGGCTGACGCTCTATTCGCTCGATCGGATTATCGGCGGCGACAAGCTGAATGAAGTGATCGAGGCCCTCATCACGGAAGACCAGGCTCGCAAGCTCGCGGCCATGGAGGATGGCAACTGAACCGCCCGACGTATACGGACCTGATCGTAGAGGCGGCCGGTCGGCTGCGTAGTGTCGGCCTGGACACACCGCAACGTGAGGCACGGCACCTGATGTCTCTGGCGTCGGGGCTAACCACGTCGGACCTCATTCTCAGAGGACATCAGGCGGTTCCGGAAAGTCTGGCGGATATGTTCGGTCGAATGGTGGCGCGTCGGGAAGCGCGCGAGCCTTTTCAGCACATCGCTGGCTCGGCATCTTTCTTCGGACTCGAATTCATTTCAGATGCGCGCGCTTTGGTGCCGCGGCCTGATAGCGAAGCCGTTGTGGAAGCGGCGCTGCGCCTTTTGCCCGATCGTCCTGGCTTGTCGATCGCCGATCTTGGCACGGGGTCGGGCTGCCTGCTCGTTGCCATGCTCAGTGGCAGGCCAGGCGTTACAGGTGTCGGCATCGAGGCGGATCCGGATGCGGCGTCCCTCGCGACAGAGAATATCGTGCGCCATGGCCTCGAAAGGCGGGCCAGCGTTATGATGTCGACATGGACGGATTGGCAGGGATGGCAGGGCGCTGACCTGATCATTTCGAACCCGCCATATATTTGCACGGACGTGATCTCCACGCTTGATCCTGAAGTGCGTATCCATGATCCGGCAGCGGCACTCGACGGTGGCGAGGACGGCCTGGACGCGTATTGTGAGATTTCCGGTCTTGCCCGAACGTTTCTGAAACCAGGAACGCCACTGGTGCTTGAGATCGGATTCGATCAAAATCGCGCAGTACGCGAGATTCTGTCAGCGGCGGGTCTTGTCGGGGTGGGTGGTGGCAAGGACCTTGGTGGAAATGACCGCGTAGTATGGGCCATTCAGCCTGATTCCTGATAATCACTTTTCTGCTTGGCGGCGTGCATAATACAGGTTAGAAGCTACGCGTGAGGTGTTGGAAGCCGCTTAAGCCAAGTCGCTCCACCCTCGTCAGACTCGCGCAAATACGGGGCTCGGCCAAAAATCCTTCGGCCATTGCGTTGGGAATTGCCTGCAAGATAAGCAGGCGCATGAAACAGGATACACATTCATGAAACGCTCACGCGGGCGCAATCGTCGCTCAGGCGGTAATACCATTAACGCCAATCACAATAACCCGAACCGGCACTATGAAAGCGTCGGACCGGACGTGAAGATCCGTGGCTCAGCGCAACAGGTCCTCGAAAAATACCAGCAGTATGCCCGGGACGCCCATACCAGTGGCGACCGTGTCCTGTCAGAAGCCTATTTCCAGTTCGCTGAACACTATCAGCGCATTGTCGCCAAGCAGGCGGAAGCCAAGGACAGGCAGCAGCCTCAGCCTCAGCCTCAGCCTCAGCAACGTGGTGGGCGCGATGATCGAGATAACCGCCGCGACAATCGCGGTGACGATTCCTACGATAATTCCGGTTCCGATGCGGATCAGGATGAAGCCACGGTAGAAGTGACGTCGCGTGCGCCCCGCAACGAGGATTCGGACAATGACGAATCCGCGAATATGAAAGCGGATCCGATCAAGGTTATTGATGCCGAGGACGGCGCCGGGAAACCTGAAAAGGCTGCGGAGACGAAGCCGAAGCCAAAGTCGGATTCCGACCGACCGAAATCACGCCGCAAGCCGTATCGCGCAAAAGAGACCTCTGAAGAACCTGAGGTCGTTACGGATGGCGTCATGAAGACGCTCTCGCGCGGTCGCCGCAAGCCAGCTCAGGCTGCGGAAAGTGAATCAGCGGGCGCTGCCGATTCCGCTGAATCCGCCGCAGACTAGGCGTTGTCGTTTTGCACGGCGATCGCGGTGAAATAGCAATCCGACGGGCCGTGCCTGCGGATGCCGTAGCCTTGCGGGAGCTTGGCATTGCATCCTTCGTCGCGGCGTTCGAGAATCTCTATTCGCCAGAAGATCTTGATGCGTTCCTGTCGGAGAACTACGGACTCGAAACGTGGCAGCATCAGGCGTCGCAACCTGACCGGCCGATATGGGTTGCGACAACGTCAGACGGAGATCTGGTGGGCTACGCTCAGGCGAGCCCCTGCGATCTTCCGGTCGACCCGATGCCAGAGGGCGCACTCCAGCTTCGGCGGCTCTATGTTCGCCCGGATATCCTGTCGGCGGGCATTGGTGCCGCACTGATGTTGCGCGTCTTCGAATGGGTTGAAGTTGCCGGCCGGCCACCTCTCTTTCTGGGAGTTTGGTCAGGTAACGACCGCGCCCAGCGATTCTATTCCCGATACAGATTCAGCAAGGTCGGCGAATATGACTTCCCCGTCGGCGCGCAGGTGGATCGCGAATTCATTTTCAGACGCGATTGAACTTGTCGCAGGCGGCGCGACTTGCGCTACCGGATGTGACTCCCCAAATCCAGTACACAGAAAGAGGCCGCCGCTGAGCGGGGTCTCGATTCCACAGCTCTTGTCTGCCTTTAGAAGGGGATGAACAATGAATATCGAACATTATACCGAGCGCGCACGCGCGATCGTTCAAGGCGCCCAGACTCTTGCGCTGGCAGAAGGCCACCAGGCACTCACGCCTGCTCATGTCCTTAAAACAATGCTTGAAGACCGTGACCAGATGGCGGTCAATCTCATCCGTGCTGGTGGCGGACGGCCCGAACTCGTTGTCCAGGGTGTTGATGCGGCGTTGGCCAAAATTCCAAAGGTCAGCGGTGCGAACACGGGCCTGCGTCTAGAGCAAGCCAGTGCAAAGCTTTTTCAGGATGCCGAGGCCGGTGCAAAAAAATTTGGTGACTCCTTTGTCACGACCGAGCGCATGCTGCTGGCGATTGCCGGATTGTCCGGCGATCCGGCGGCCGAGATCCTCCGTAGTTCCGGTGCCAGCGTCAAGTCGCTGGAAACGGCGATCGACGAGCTGCGCCAGGGGCGCACGGCCGACAGCGCCAATGCCGAAGAAGCCTATGAGGCGCTGAAGAAATATGCTCGCGATCTCACCAAGGATGCCCGCGAGGGCAAACTCGATCCGGTCATCGGCCGGGACGAGGAAATCCGTCGCACTATGCAGGTTCTCTCCCGCCGCACCAAGAACAACCCGGTCCTGATCGGTGAGCCCGGCGTCGGTAAGACGGCGATTGCCGAAGGCCTTGCCCTGCGAATTGTGAACGGCGATGTGCCCGAAAGCCTGAAAGGCAAACGCCTGCTTTCGCTCGACATGGGCGCGCTGATAGCCGGCGCGAAATTCCGCGGAGAATTCGAGGAGCGCCTGAAAGCGGTTCTCAACGAAGTTCAGCAGGCCGAAGGCGGCGTGATCCTGTTCATCGACGAGATGCACACGCTGGTCGGGGCCGGCAAGGGCGATGGCGCGATGGATGCGTCAAACCTCCTCAAGCCAGCTCTCGCGCGTGGCGAACTACACTGTATCGGTGCGACCACCCTCGACGAATACCGCAAGCATGTTGAAGGCGACCCGGCGCTCGCCCGTCGTTTCATGGCCGTGTTTGTCGACGAACCATCGGTCGAGGATACCATTTCCATCCTGCGAGGCCTCAAGGCGCGATACGAGGCACACCATGGTGTGCGTGTCTCGGATGCCGCGATTGTTTCCGCCGCGACTCTGTCCAACCGTTATATCACCGACCGCTTTCTGCCCGACAAGGCCATCGACCTGATGGACGAAGCATCCGCGCGCCTGCGCATGCAGGTCGATTCCAAGCCGGAAGAGCTCGACGAGATCGACCGGCGGCTCTTGCAGCTGAAAATCGAAGCGGAAGCCCTCAAGAAGGAAAAGGACGCCGCGTCGAAAGACCGTCTCAATACAATCGAGACCGATATTGCCGAACTCCAGTCGCAATCAGATGAACTGACAACGACCTGGTCAGCTGAAAAGAACAAGCTCAAGGGCACGGCAGCCGCGAAAGAACAACTAGATCGAGCCTATGCCGACATGGCTGAGGCACAGCGTTCGGGCGATCTCGCCCGCGCGTCCGAACTGAAGTTTGCCATCATTCCTGCGCTTGAAAAGCAGATCACGGATGTCGAAGGTTCCGATGAGGAGGACGATGGCCTCGTTTCGGAAGTTGTCCGGCCAGAGCATATTGCAGCGGTGGTTTCCAAGTGGACCGGCATTCCGGTCGACAAGATGCTTGAGGGCGAGCGCGAGAAACTTCTCCATATGGAAGATGCCTTGCGTGCGCGCGTTGTTGGTCAGGATGCGGCGCTCGAAGCCGTGTCGAATGCCGTTCGCCGGGCACGCGCAGGCTTGCAGGATCCGAACCGCCCGATCGGCTCGTTCCTGTTCGTCGGCCCAACCGGCGTCGGCAAGACGGAACTTACCAAGGCGCTCGCCGAATTCATGTTTGACGATGACACGGCGATCCTCCGGCTCGACATGTCGGAATATTCCGAGAAGCATTCGGTGGCCCGCCTGATCGGTGCGCCTCCCGGCTATGTCGGGTATGAGGAAGGCGGAGCGCTCACCGAAGCAGTACGCCGGCGCCCGTATCAGGTGATCCTGTTTGACGAAGTCGAGAAGGCTCACCCGGACCTGTTCAATACCTTGCTGCAGGTGCTTGACGATGGCCGCCTTACCGATGGTCAGGGCCGGACAGTGGACTTCAAGAACACGATCATCATCATGACGTCGAACCTCGGCTCGGATGCCTTGGCGAGTGGTGCCGAAGGAGAGATTACCGACGAGGCCCGCGAAAGCTTGATGAGCGCGATCCGGATGCATTTCCGGCCTGAGTTCATTAATCGTATCGATGAGATCGTCTTCTTCAAGCGGCTTGGGCGCGGTGAGATCGACCATATCGTCGATATCCAGATGGGCCGCCTCGAGCATCTTCTGTCCGCGCGCAAGATGAAGCTCGACCTCAGCCTCGATGCCCGCAACTGGTTGGCCGCACGCGGCTATGATCCTGTGTATGGGGCGCGACCGCTGAAGCGTGTGATCCAGAAGGAGTTGCAGGATCCGCTTGCACGCCTCCTGCTGGAGGGCCGGATTGCCGACGGCGAAACGATCCATGTCGGGGTGGAAGGCAACATGCTTTCCATCAACGGCGTCCCGAACGATTTCGCCAAAGGCAGGGTCAGCCTGAACTAGAGCGTTTCAGTTTTTGGCGGAAGCATAACCCG